>Ga0209965_1000007_pt1 | contig 90629 bp, 93 predicted proteins | sample SalPon2_B_H2O_MG_FD_185707 | JGI IMG/M metagenome (GOLD analysis project Ga0209965, IMG submission 185707) | Salt pond water microbial communities from South San Francisco under conditions of wetland restoration - Salt Pond MetaG R2_B_H2O_MG... | ecosystem: Environmental > Aquatic > Non-marine...
TAAACTAAAATGCGGAAGATTTTTTAACTGTTAAGACAATATAGTTTACAAGGATGCTTACGAAGGCCGGGCTCGCTATTCTAGACGTACTGAGTCTCGGGGGGGATGTAACCGCACAAGAGCTGGCTGTAGAAACCGGGTATAGTCGCAAGCAGGTCTACCGCGTCGTTGACGACTTACTCGACAAAGGGGTACTGGACGAGTCCAGAGCGCAGCACAATCAGCGTGTCCTGCGCGCCTCTGACGACCCGATTGTCGAAGCGTACCGGAACCTGATATCGAACCTCGGGCACGTGGACTGGGCAGACCTCCTCTCACCGGCCACGATACAGGTCTGCTGGTACCTCGATGAACCACGCCGCATCACCACGATCGCTGATCGATTAGGAATTACGCGACAGGCCGTCCACAAGGCGTTATCTCCGTTGAAGAACCGAGCGATGCTCGCGCCCGCCGGCCCAGAGTACGCACTCGCCGACGACCTTCACCCCTTACTCGAATTCGCCAACACCGTCGTCAGGCATGGCCACCGCAACCGTGTTCGGCGACTCGCGCCCAGTGCCACAATTGCGTGGTATGACCCGAAACGCGCGCTCGTCCAAGTACAAACCTCCGAAGACACGGAGAAACTCCAGAACGCCGACGACTGGGACGTGACTGGATTAGCGGAATTCCAAGCGTACGGCCTGCAGTTCTTCCTTGCAGGAGAACCCGCCTTCTGGTACGCGCCAGACGACGATCTCACCCTTGCAGACATCGTTTGCCATACGCTCGTCCTCAACACTGACTCCCGACGCGTGAGCTACGCGATGCTGCTCATCGAACAGGAACGAATCGAACAGGAAACACTCACCGAGACTGCGACTTGGTACGGTCTGGACTCAATGATACCCCGGATGTATCGTCTCATAGACGAAGGCACCGACGCCGACGATGAGATGGAGGCGGGAAGTCCCTTGCCGAGTGCTCAAGAATACGCGGCGCTGAAAGATCAGTATGGAGTCGTATAAATGACCGTCTTCAGCGGCGAGGAGGCCATCAAGACGTTTCTTGCCGAGTTTGACGAGTGGCTCTCAGAATCGGTGGACGTGTACCTCCTTGGCGGGTCTGCAATGACAGTTCGGGGGCTGAAAGATCAAACCGAAGATATCGACTTGGCTCTCGGCGTGCCAACCGAATTCGAACACGTCTATCACGCCCTTCGAGAACAAGGGTTTCAGGTGACGGGTGAGCCGACCGCGTCATTCGAAGGGGTCGGAAAAACGGTTGAGCTCTACCATCCCGACCGCGGGTTTCGGGTTGACTTGTTCGAGCAACAGGTTGTCGGGAAAGTCTGGATCACAGAGGGCATGCACGATCGGGCGGACGAGTTCTGGACAGGGGAACGTGCAACGGCGTACGTGCTCGCTGATGAGGATTTGTTCTTGTTGAAGGCAGTGTCCGGCGGCGACTTAGGAGCTGGCAGACGACGCGACATTGAGGATATGCGGACGTACGCGCAGCGTGGACTCGCCTACGAAGTGATCCTCAACGAGATTGAGGAACAGCGCCCGTTCAATACGGGGTCAATTGAAGCGACGCATATCCGTAATCAATCTCATCCGTTATTTACTATCGAGGTGGCTGTACAGTCGCTTTCCGGGCTGCCATCCTCGTTTACAGATCGCGTGTCGGAGTTCGCAACCGAATTCGAAGTTGAGTACGGTATCTTGGAAGCGGTCGATGAGGGTCTTCGGAGTCCACGCGCGATCAGCGAACGTGTTCTTTCGAACGTCCGAGAGCTCTCCGTTGGCGACGAGGAGGCGGTGTCTGCTGGGATCGATCGTCTCGTCGAAAAGGAAATTCTTGACCGAGAAGGGGATACTGTTCACCCCTCGTCCAACTAACTCGCTGCTTTCGAATCTCTCAGTGACGGCACTGGGATGAGGATGGCAAGCGTTCGGCAGTACGTCTCTGGGTACGTACTTGTGCACATCCATGTGTACGTCCACAAGTACGTGTGTACGTACATTCTGCCGAACGTTAGTACTCCCAGCGGAGATCCGATATCGAGGTACTGATAGCGATCATGGACGGAACGCGACCAGAACCAACCTACGTATTAACAATCCAATCCAGCGGTGTAGTGCCGTGGGATTTCCTCGTCTCCGGACGGGGGAATATGTTCGTCTCGTTCATTTGTTGGTTGTTCGTCGTATATACGTTCCCTTGGATTAGTAGCGAAGCACTCAGGACGGCGTGAGTAGGTCGTCGATGTCCGCTACGCTGAACAGGGACCATGAGTCGTCGAGTTGTGCTTCGAGTCCGTCGACGAACCCGTTTTTCGAGAACAGGGCGAACTGCTCATCTCGATTCGACGGTCCCCATCGGACGTTCTCCGCCTTTGCTCGCAGGCTCTCGACGAGGTCTTCCCCGACCGGATCCGTCGTCCACTTACATTCGGCGAGGAGGACTCGGTCGTCGTTCGGTGCCAGCCCGACGATATCGATCTCCTCTTGTCCGTACCACCAGCGACCGACTTCGGAGTACGGTTCGAATGCGCCACGTCGAATCCCTTCCCAGACGACTTCTTGGCATACGTCCTCGAACGTGGTTGCGACGTGCGTTGGGAGGTCCGGTTCAATCGTCCCCTCGTACACGATTTCCGGTGCTTCCTCGATACTGGATCGATGCGGCTCGACATACCGAAACCAGAACCGAAGGAACTCGTCCGCAACTCGGTACCGTGACCGCTTCGATTTCTTCCCCGAGGCCGTGACTGGGACATCTCGTTCGATGAGGCGGAGGCGGCGAAGTGTCTGTAGGTACTTCGAGAGCGGTCCCGGATCGATTCCCGTTGTGCCGGAGATTTCGTTCGGTGTTGTATGGCCCAGTGCGACTGCTTCGAGGATGCTCATGTACCGGGCTGGGTTTCGGAGCTCGGTGCGCAGGAGGAACTCGGGCTCGTTATACAGTACCGCAGATGGTGATAGGACGTGTGATCGAATGTTCGCCGCGAGCGACTGGTCGTAGTCGAACAGCGTGAGGTACATCGGGGTACCACCCGTGACGGCATACGAGCGAACCGCGTCCCTGAAGTCGTACGAGATGACCTCTCGGGCCTGTTGAAACGAGAACGGCGTTACGTCGAGTTGGGCCGTTCGTCGCCCGTACAGTGGGCTCTCGTGCCCCAGGATCTCTGACTCCATCGTGCTCACGCTCGACCCACAGAGCACCAGCATCGAGTCCGTCCCATCAAGCTCCTGGTCAACGAACGCTTGTACGTACGACGGGAGCGAGTCGTTCTCTTCGACGAGATACGGGAACTCGTCGATGACGACGACAAGATCCTCTCGCTGGAGGTTCTCCCCGAGGTATTCGAACGCTTCGTCCCAACTGTCGATTCGCGGGACGCGCTCATCGAAGTAATCCGCAACTTGCTCAAGGAACTTCTCGCGCTGTCGATGCTCGGCTTCCTGCGCGGCAAGGAAGTACATGTGGGGACGGTCAGCACAGAATTCTTTGAGGAGTTCCGTTTTCCCAACCCGACGCCGGCCATAGACGACAACGAAGTCCGAACCGGGGGACTCCACCGCAGCGGTGAGTGTATCGAGTTCTTCCTCCCGGTCGTAGAAGGTCATACTTAGGATAATGATTACTGCGATAATGACTTAACAATTCGGGTAGCCACTGGAGTGATTCTCGCACTGCAACCAAGACACTGAACCTGACGAGGGATACAGGCGAGATGGGAACTGGATCTGCGGGAAATTGTTTTCGCGTGGTGTCGACGATTCACTCCTCGAACCCGGGACCGACGGTAAACGAGGCCGGCGCGCAGGGAAGTTGGTTGTGCTGACACCACCGGCAGTGCTCGCCCGAAGTGTACCGACTGAACGAGAACTCAGCAATATCGTTCATCGACGACGTCACGTCATCTCTGACTGCTTCCAGATCACTTTCGCTGAATGTTCGGGATTCAACTTTTGGACCGATGTCTCCGACATAGGCGTATCCCGCACGTGCTACAGGTCCATCGTACAGGTCACGGCACGCTAACAGGTAGATTGGGAGTTGTTTGTCGTCCTGTAGGTCGCGGTGGCGTTCGGTCGCCTTGTAGTCGATGACGACCAGTTCGTCGTCAGGCGTCCGGTAGACGGCGTCAATGTAGCCGACGAGTTCGTGCCCATCGATATCGAGTTCGAACTCTCGCTCCGCGTCGATGATCTCGTAACTGGGGAGATCTAACTCGAAGTACCGGTCGATGCATTGTTTTGCCGCCGGGAGCGCGTCCTCAGCGCGGCGCTGACTGGCGAGTCGCTCGCAGATCTCGTACCACTCTTTACGGCGTTTCACATCTTGATTTGCAGCTTGCTCGGCGGTGTCGTGGAACAACAACCCGATTGTACGTTGCGACACGCCATCACCGGCGTCGCTTGTGGTCTCTTGGTAATCGGGGAACGCGTTGACCACGTAGTCCAGGTAGTGGCTCCGCGGGCATTCCTCGTAGGCGGCCAGCGACGTGTAGCTGTGCGAGAGCGGCGGCGACGGTGCCGACGGGCCAGTCAGCGACGTCACTTGGAGTGTCTCTCGCTCGACGCTCGGTGAGAGATCTCCGTTGAGAGTGGCTGTTGCGAAGTCTAGGACGCGGTCGCGCGCAGCTTCGACTGCGAGTTCTTCGCCGTCGTGATTGACGGTCCCACCAACATCGCCGACTGTCTCGCTGGCCAGTGTGTCAGTCCAGTTTGCCGTCTCGTCCGGGAGACACTCTTGGACGTCCCTCCAGAGCGGGAGGTGTCCTCGCTTTGGCTGCCATGGGATTTGAGATGGAAGCATTTCGTCAACAATCTCTGAAACAGAGTTCTCGCCCTCACCGTTGTCGTCTTCTTCGCTGCCACCCTGCAGGACGAGGGCGTCTTCGGCACGCGTGATCCCGACGTGGAACACGCGGCGGGTCTCACGAGCATCCCGCTCGACGAAGTCCTGCGCGAACGCTGCTTCCGCACCATCCGAGAGGCTGGTTTCGAGCGCGTCGTACGTACGTGAGCTCGGGGCCCATTCATCAGCCGTGATTTGCGGGATGAGGACAACCGGGAAGTCTAGGCCCTTGCTTTTGTGGATGGTCATCACGTTGACCGCGTCGTCAGCGACGTCCGGCTGACTCGTGGGTGTGGTGCCACTCTCGTCGAACAGGGAGTCGTAGTGTTCCAGCGAGTCGATGAACTCCGGGGTGAGCGGTGGTTGGACGGCACTATCCCCGTACTGTTCGATGACGTCCTCCAGCTGGGCGAGGTCTCGGCGTTCCTGTTCGCTGAGGTACCACTCGATGTTCGTGATGTCCGTGAGTTCGCGGTACAGGTGACTGAGCGACGCCGAGTCGCGGAGTTCGAGTAGTTCCGTGGCATGCTCGCGGGCTTCTGCGACGCGCTCAGGCTCCTCGAACTCGTCGAGCGGCGTCTCCCGGAGTGTGTCCACGAGCGGATCGTCGCCCGCGTTGAGCGTGCGAAGGTCTGCGTCGCACACACGGTAACGCATCAGGAGGACGCGATTCCAGCTTACCTCGTCTTCGGGGCGTGCGAGTGCCTTCAGGTAGGCAGTGACGGTTCCGACGCCGACTGATTCCGTGGCAAGATCGCCAGCAACCTGGTACGGGATGCCAGCATCTTCGAACTCGTCGATAACGGGTGTGGCGTGGTCGTTCTTCCGAACGAGTAACGCGATGTCGCCTGGATCGTACGTCTCATCGAGGTTGTCTGCTGCACCAGTCAGTAAATTCTGTACGACAGTACGAAGTTGGGCTGCACCGTCCGAGTCGTCGTCTTCGTCCGGTAGTTCGACGGTAGCGACGGTGTCCCCGTCGTACGCGGGTTCGTCGACGCGAGTGAGTGTCTTGTGCCGTTCACGGTGGTTGAGTTTCTGAATCGCCTCGTTCGCTAGGTTGAGAATCGGCTGACGGGAGCGGAAGTTCTCCTCCAGCGGTTCGTCCGTGAGCGCCGCAAACGCGCGGTCGAGTTCGTCGGTGATGTTGGCGACGTTCGCGCCGCGCCATTCGTAGATCGCCTGATCGTCGTCCCCGACGACGAACAGATTATCGTCGGTAACGAGTGACGTGACGAGGTCGAACTGGAGGCGATCCGTGTCTTGGAACTCGTCGCAGAATACGTAGTCCCACCGCTCGGCGATTTCCTCACCAACCGGCGAGTCCATCAGCGCAGCTGTCTCGACCACCAGGCCGTCGAAGTCAATGAGATTTCGCTCGTCCAGTTCTCGTTCGTACGCAGCGTACCCTGCGGTGAGATCTCGGGCAGCAAGACAGTCGGAAACAAACGAGTCGAGGTGGTCCGTGAGTTCAAGATCCAGATTGTCTGGGATCCCTTTCGGAGCACCGCTTGCGTACCCTCCGAACAGGTACTTCGGGAGTTTGTACGCGTTGTCTGGCAGGTTACGCTCGCCATCTTCGTGGGCCTCGAACGCGGTTTCAAGCGCAGCACACAGATCGACGAGCCGGTCGAGGAAATCCCGAGCACTGGCTTCGATCCCGTCCGTTCCCAATGCATCGCGTTCCGCGGCGAACTCATCGCGCACATCGGGAAGTGAGTCCAGCACGCTCGACACGGACCGGCCGCCGAGATTATCGCTGGCAATCGTTTCGATGCGTTCCGGCAGGTCGGCGAGATCGTAGACGCGGTCGGCGGGCCCGAGGAACGCGTCGATGTCGGCTGGCGAGATGCCGCTGCGCTTCATCGACCCGATAAAGCTGAGCAGCTTCGACGCAGCTCCGGACGCGTACCCGTCGCTGCCGTACACGTTGGGTTTGACCGACCGGTACTCGATGTCGTCCAAAACATCCAGCACGATAGCGTACTTCTCGGCGTCCGTGGCGACCTCGAAGTCCGGGTCGATCCCGGCTTCGTAGGCGTAGTCAGTGAGAATCTCGTTACAGATCGAGTGGTACGTGTACGCGTCGATGTCGTACCCCGCTGTCCCGAGTTTCGCGTTAAGCTTCTCCCGCATCGAGTCCGCCGCGTTGTTCGTGAACGTCAACGCGAGAATCCGGTCCGGCGAGACGTCTTCCTCGTCGATGAGGTGCTCGATCTTCCGCACCATCGTGAACGTCTTGCCCGTTCCTGCTCCTGCGAGCACACGCATCGGGTACGCATCGGAGTTGATGATTGTCCGCTGTTGAGGCTCTGGGGACACGTCTTCTTCCGGCACCGGGAACCAAGACGGGTACTCGGACTCGTCGCTCATCGTTGCACCTCCGTGGACAGTCGGTCAGCACACATCTCTCGATAGTCGCAGTCCGGGCACGCCTCCTCAGTAATAAGGTCGAGCGGTTCCGGCTCGTACGTCTCACCCGTGATACCATCGTGGGCCTCCCGGATGAGCGCCCAAATCGTGTCGTAGTGGTTCTCGTAGATTTCCGTGGTTTCCCGAGGCCAGCCACGCGCGGACACGTCGTATCCGTTCGGGGTGCTCTCGAACGACGTGCTGTTGAGGATCCCGTAGAAACTGAACCGAACCTCCATCCCGTCCTCATAGAACGGTTCGTTCTTCACGCCTTCGACGTATGTCGCCGTCTGGAACGCGTTCCGGACCCGCTTCGGTTCGTGGGCTTCTCCGTCGAAATGGTCGCCAAGGTACTCGGCCGTCCCCGACGAAAGAACCCCGTCCGTGTTCCGCTTGTAGTCGAAAATGTGCAGCCCGTCATCAGTCCGGACGACGTTGTCAGCTTTCCCGTGGAGTTCTCGACCATCCACTTCGCACTCCACCCAACATTCCGTGGCGACCGAGTAACGAGCGTGCTCGATCCCGTCACCGCCGTCCGGATCGAAGAACGACGCGATGGCAGCGCGATTCTCAGCTCGCTGGTATTCCTGATGCGCAGCGGATTCGTAGTCATCCGGGGTACTGTGTTCGTCCCACTTCGCATCGAAAACCTCCATCGCCCGGTTGTGTATCGTCTCCGGGTCGTCATCGCGGTCAGTCGCATCACACACGGCCTCGATAGTCTCGTGGTAGATCGTTCCTTGGTTGAGATACAGTTCTGTACGGTCCGGCGCGTTCACGTCTTGCGCGTAGCGGTAGTCGTACAGCCGCGGACACGTCGCGTAGTTCGCTAACCGCGACGGGGAGAGCGACGAACTCATCGCCGCACCTCCCCGTTAGCGAATTCAACACGTGCACGCAACGCTTCTCGGAGCTCGTCTCCTCGGGAGCCGCTTTGTTCGAGCAGGTCCTGAATCTCTCCGAGTTCCGCTTCGACCTCGCCAAGCGACACCGTCACGTCCTGACTGTTCGCGCGGCGCACCTCCGCGAGCGCGTCGTCAACCCGCGACAACAGGTACTGCTCCGCCGCTTGCTCACTCGTAATGTGTGGCTCATCGGCCTCGGTCACCCACGGAAGCTCCTCATACGCCGCTGTGAGGAACCGCGATGCCTGCGTACGCTCTTCGAGCGCTGTGTCTTCGTACTCGTAGAGACAACAGTAGAGCCGGTCTGTCGCCGCGCCAGCACCGACAGCCAACCGTCGCCGCGCGTGCTCCGTGTGGTACTGCGCGAACGGTCGTCCTGACGCTGTCGACGTCGTCGGGAACGTCGCATCCACATCCGCTCCATCGAGTTCCGTTACACCCGGATAGTCCGGCATCGACGCGACTCGCTCGCTCGGGAACAACCGTGTCAGGAACGGGTCGCCTGGGTACTCACTGTCGACGAGATTCACGAGAAAGACCGCGCGGAACGACTCGTTCTTGATCGCTTGCAAGTGATCGACGCGGACGCCGCCGTCGAGATCCGTCGCGCTCGTCTGATTCTGCTGCGGTGCGTACTCGTGGGCGCGTTCGAGCATCTCGTTGAACGACTCCCACGTCGCATCCACGAACTCGGTCTCTTCGAGGAACTCGGCCATGCGGAACGCCCGCCGGACGTTCCCGAACTGCGCCCGTGCATCCAACGGGGCCGCCCGTTCCGCGATCCGCTCTTTCAACCCAGCGTCTGTCGCCCACCAGTGAATCGTGTCTTCGAGACTCTCCGTCTCGCTGACTCGGTTCAAGCGGTCCGTATCGAGTTCCGGACCGTGGTCGGGTCCATCATCTTCATCGTCGGCGAGATACCGAACGGCCGCGAGGAGTTCCCGAATCGCGGGGTCGTCACCGAACCCCGTGACAGTTGTCGATTCCGTCGGAATCCCGGTGCCTTCGAACGCTTCGATAATGTCCGTCACAGCACTACCGCTTTGGTTCGTGGCGACAGCGATGTCGTCGTACCCCCAGTCCGGCTGCACGACGAGCTCTTCAATCTCGTTCGCAATCTCAGCGAGTTGTTCGTCACTGGAGTCTGTAGCGAGGACGGACACCGACCCGGCTTCTGGATCTTCCGGGACCGTTTCTTCGGCGAAATAGGCTGCCGTCACAGCTGGTCGCGTCGACGGCGTCCCCGATGCCCCACATCGGGATTCGCTGAACGAGACGTAGTCCGTGACTGGCCCTGTCTCAACCCACGTCCGGCGTACACTCGCGTTCTCCTCGGCAACACAGACGAGCTCGCAGTCTCCCGCGAGCGCGTCGAGATACGCGCGATCAAGCGGGAAGAACTCCTCAAACTCGACCGCGAGCACCGCGTCGAAATCAACGACGTCGCCGCGGGCATCCCCGGTGAGGACATCGAGCGCTTCCGAGATGAGTTGCCCGCGTTCCATGTGCCCGTGCTCGGCGAGCCACGCGTGGAACGCGTCGAGCGCAGCCGTGATGTCACGGAGTTCCGGAGTCTCGTCAGGCCTGACCGTCTGCCAGGAGATCGTACCCATCACCGCATCCACGTCCTCGATGAACGACGGCTGTGCAGACGCGCGTTGGAGGTACTCCGTTTCCCACTCGTAGTCTGCGAGGAACCGGTACAGGAGTTCCCGCCGCAGGGCGTCGGAGAGAATGACGCGGTCATCGGTCTGGTTGAGGACATCAGTCGCGTGCACCACCGACGACGTCACGTACGGCGTCGCCGCGCCCGGCAGTTCCTCACCTAACGCTTCACGGAACGTGTCCGCGCTCGTCGGCGCACCGGTGATGACGAGCACATCCTCAGAATCGTGCTCGTCGAGAAGCATTCGGTATTCGTTTCGCGCTGTCCGTTCGACGTTTTCGGCCCCGAACGGTACCGTGACTAACGTCCCGTCGAACTGCTGGTAAACAGATGATAGTGACACGGAATCGACCCTCGGATAATTAGAAACGTTGGTTGATTCTGTGATAAGAGTACTCCTAATTCCGCTATTTCTCTCCATCTACTCGCGCAGTTTGTCGGCAAAGCGTCTATACCTCCGTGTTGAGTTGTCCGGAGATGATGGTATGACTGAGACAGATGACTTGCGGCGGGAATTGAAGACGTTTACACGCCGGTGGGAGCAACTCACCGCGGTTCCCGAGACACCTCGCTTGCTGATGGACGTGATCGAATACTCGTTAGGAACGCAACGGAAGGCCGAGGTGTACATCAACCGGCTCTTCGCATATTTCCTCGACCCGGAGCAGCCCCACCGAATGAACGCGGAATTTCTCCGCGTATTTCTCAATGGCCTACCCGACACGTGTGGATTCGAGGAAGATATCCACGATCTCTCCGACGTTGTCGTCGACGATCAAGTACGGCTCACTGAGCAGGTCGACGGAAACACAGTGTCGTCAGGATTTGTCGACTTAGTCCGTAGTTCACCGTCTTCGATTTTCCAGGCGAACGGTTCCTCGCGATCGAGTCCCCGCTTCCGCAGCATCTGTCCGTCCAATCGCAACGACATCACCAGCTCGTCCCCGTACTCAACGGCCTGTTCGCGGCTCAGTACGATGTTATCGAAATAGCTGTTTCCGTTTGACTTGGACGTAGCCCACTCTACAGACCAATCGGGGTTGAGGTCGGTTAATGACATAGTCGGAAAGGAGTCGCAGGGGCAGAAGAATCCGTGTGATTCTCACACTACTTCGAGGGCAGCGTGTGCATCCAAGCAGACACGAGGTTCGTCACTCGAAAAATAGAAGCGATTCGCTAGTCGGTCCTCGTCTCAGATCTCATCGAGGTAGCCGCGGCGCTGCTCCAGCTTCACCTCCGCGGACCGTTTGTCGTAGTGCTTGTCGAGCACCTTCCGGCTCACGTTCATCCGGTCACTAACCACGTCAATCGGCACGTCTTCCGTGAGGAAGTGCGTGATACTCCCGCGACGAATCGCGTGCGGGCTAACTGCCTCGGCACACTTCCTCTCGATTCCCCGGTTGCAGTCAGGACACGGCTCGTCGATATAGCACGGCGCGGTGATCTTGTTGATTTTTCGACGGAGCGTTCCTCGACACATCCGTCCATGTTCTGTTGTCAGCAAGGGCTCCCTGCCGTATTCGTCGGTGATGTCGTACCGGAATGTATCGACGTGGTCTTTGAGTAACTCCGTCACTTCGGCAGACATCGCTACGAATCGTTCGCCGCTCTTTCCGTTTTTCAACGTCGTCCCCTGCTCGGGCCGATGAACGAGTTCGACACGTTTCTCGTCGAAGTTTACGTCAGTCAGATCGACGGAGTAGGCAGCCCCCATTCGCATTCCGGTTTCCCAAAGGAATGCGAGTAGGACGTAATGCATTGAGGCGTACTCGTACCGCGAGAGGTATGCGAGAAGCTTCTCTGCTCGCTCCGCCTCAAGGATTTTTTCGCTACTCTGTTGGCTGCGCCGGACGCGCGGGATCATCAGCTTCGAGTAGAGGCTCTCCGGAACCGCCTCTACCGAGCCTGCCCACTTGAGAAAGACACGGAAGCCCGACATCATATTCTTCATCGTGAGTGCGTTGATATCATCATCGTCAGCCAGCCAGAGCCGGTACCGTTGGATGTCCCGACCTGATAGGTCGTTCAGGTTGTCGATATCCTCCTCGTCACACCATTCCAAGAAGTGCTTCATCCGGTAGCGGTGATTCTGGACAGTCGAGTCTGTACAGTCTGTTGCCTTGTGTTCGAGGAACAGCTTGGTTCCCGTTTTGGGATCAAGCGGTTCGAGATCGTCTTGGTCCGTGGTCACAGTTTTCACGGACCGCCTGTAGAGGGCCTCTATATCGCGTGAACGGCGGCGAACGGTCCGTACGTGGCTCGCTCCACGTCCGCCCCGACCCATGACCGTTTTCAGAGCGAAATCAACACCAGCTAGTCGCCATACCTTCCTCACTCGCCGAATGGGCCGTCGCCGAGCAGTTCCTCCAGACTCTCTCCGTCGTCGGTCGGTGGCGAGGAGTCGACCGGGTCGTCCGGAGATGTCGACGCGCTGGTATCGGGCAGCACTTCGATGACGGTGTCGTCGTGGTCAGCCGCTGCGAGGATGTCGCCGACAGCGGCTCCCGGGAGTTCCACCGACAGGAGAGAGACGACGCCGGCGGCCGCGCCGAGGTCTCGACAGTCGGCCGCTGCGCGGTGGGCACGTACCATCGCAGCCAACTGTTCGTCGGTAACGTTGAGCGTCGGCTTCAGCTCTCGCCACCGCTCGGCCGGGAAGACGACGGTGACGAGTTCATCGTTGACGTACACCGGCGTCACGAGAGTCCCGTCGGCGGCCGTCGCGGCGGTGAGCCAGCGGCCCAACGCGGCGCGATTTCGCTGTGTCCACCGGTGGAGTCCATCCAGCAGTCGGACGAGCGAGGGCTCACCGTCGGCGGTCTCGTCGTAGACGGCTGTTTCACGGGCTCGCTCGACTGCTTCCGGCGGGACGGGGGCGGCAAACGGCTCGACCGTGGCTCCCGGCTCCGGAGTTGACTCCGGCGTCGAACGGTCGGAAAACTGGTCGCGGACTCGGTCCGTGAGACGAGTGAGTCGTGAGTCAGCCATCTGTGGGGGGTCGCGTCGCCGCGAGATATTTCAGCACGGAAACAGTCGAATAAATGTGTTGCGATAACTGTGTCCTGTCACAGACAACAGCCGACGCAAACTCCAAGCGTGTCTGCGCGTATACCATACGTATGCGGTCCATTCCGACACCACCTGACGCTGGTGTCATCGACGCGGTACGGTTCGGCACCGACACGTTCCGGTATCTCGGCGGTATCCAGACCCGGTACGACGACGCGCTCCAGATTCCGATTCCGACGCGACCGCCGCTGGTCATCGTGACGAATCCGACGCTGGCGCGTGACCTGCTCTCGCGACCCGACGACTTCGGACGGGTCCCCGCCCGCGAGACGGACTCGCTCATCGCCTCACAAGGGCTCGTTCAAAGCGAGGGCGAACTGTGGGAACAGCAACGCTCCGTCGTCGCACCGGCCTTCTCCGGACGGCAGGTCGCGGCGTACGCCGACACCGTCGGCAGACGCGTCGAGGCGCTCGCCGAGGAGTGGGCCGACCGCGACGACGACGATATCGACCTCCACCGCGAGATGACGACGCTCACGGTCCGGGTCGCGACCGAGGTGTTACTCGGCAAGGACATCGGCCGCGAACGCGCCGTCGAGTTTCACGAGTGGATGGCGGTCGCCGGCGAGGAACTGGAGTTCGGCATCGACATCGCGACGCCGGAGTGGCTGCCGACGCGGGTCTCTCCAGCGTTCCGTGAGGCCGCGGCCAACATCCGCGGGCTCGCAGAGGACATGATCAAGGACCGTCGCGAGTCGCTCGCGAACGGCGAGCACACTGGGCCGCCGGACATGCTCACTATCCTCATCCAGCGCGAGGACGATCCTGACGTGGAGTATCCCGAAAACCAGATTCGCGACGAGGTGGCGACGTTCCTCATCGCGGGCCACGAGACGACCGCTTTGAGCCTCACCTACACGCTCGCGCTGCTGTCTGACAACTCCGACGTTCGCGACGCGGTTCGCACGGAGGCGCGAGAGGTCATTGGGGACGGCCCGCTCGACCACGACGACGTGGACCGGCTTCCGGCGACCCAGCGCGCGTACAACGAGTCGCTCCGGCTGTATCCGCCGGCGTGGGGGGTGTTCCGGCAGGCAAACCATACGACCGACCTCGGTGACTACGACGTGCCCGACGGCGCAGCGACCATCGTCCCGCTGTGGTCGATTCACCGCGACGCCCGCTACTTCGAGTCGCCGGACACCTTCGACCCGAGTCGGTGGGAGCGCCGTGGGCCGACCAGCGTCGACGCCTACTTCCCCTTCTCGACCGGGCCACACGCCTGTATCGGACGAAGCTTCGCGCTCTCGGGGGCGACGCTCGCACTCGCGCGGCTCGTCGCCGACTTCGACGTGGACGTTGCTTCGGGCGCGCTCGACGACCTCCGGCTCACGCCGACGCTGCGCCCGCGCGAGGGCGTCCCGGCGACTGTCTCGACGCCCGACGACAGGTAGTGCGAGTTAACAGCCGGCGGCGAGTTACATCGGCCGATGGGGAGTGATATCGGGGGTGACGGACTGCGGCGGTGGTTGCTCGTCACCGGCAACCGGCGGGCCGTGACCGGCTTTCTCGTCGTCTCGCTGTACGTCGCGATGTTCCCGCTCAGCATGTTCGACCAGGCCGGCGTCAATCCGATCTTCGGTGAGCGAAGCTCCGTCGCCGCTCTGTTGAACACGCTGCTGTCGGGCGTCATCCTGCTCGTCTCCGTCGTCGTCTCGATCGCCTCCCTGTTCACTTCACAAGAGCTGTCGCCCGTCGGCCGTCAGCGCGAGCGCGTCGACTCTTCCCACGAGTTCCGCTACGAGACGGAGGCGGTACTCGACCGCGAAGTCAGCCCCGTCCGGCCGAGCGCGTTCCTCCGAGCGATTACGCAGGCGGTCCTCCAGCGGGCACAGGAGATCCGCGACAGTATCGACGGCGACGAGTACGTCAAGCCGGTCGATGAGAACTCCGACGGATTACAGGCGCGCATCGACGAGTACGTCGACCGCGTCGCCGACGACACCGAACGGGTGAACCAGACGCTCGGCAGCGACGACACCGACACGTTCGGCATGCTACTTGCTGCACTGGAGTACAACTACGCCGAGCATCTGTACGCCATCCGGCGGCTCCAGTCCCACTACGACGACCAGCTTCACCGACGAGACGGCCGAACTCATCGACGAACTCGAGGACGCGCTCAGATTCTTCCTCACCGCTCTGGAGTAGTTCAAGTCGCTGTATCTCGAACGGGAGTTCTCGAACCTGACCAAAGACCTTATTTACGTCTCCTTGCCGACGATCGTGGTCGTCTCGTACGCCATCTTGGCCGTCGACCTCGAGGCTATCACCGGAACGGCGTTCGGTCTCTCGTACATCCTGCTGTTTGCGGGCGCGGCCTACTCGCTCGCGCTCACGCCGTTCGTCGTCCTGACGGCGTACGTGCTCCGGGTGGCGACGGTCGCCCGCAACACCGTCTCCTCTGGGCCGTTCATTCTGGCACACGAGGAGGCGGACGTCGAAACGAAAGAGTAGCCGCGAGACCGTTTACAGGAAGTCTTCGATGTGGTCTGCGACCTCGTCCGGGGTGTCGCCGACCGGGACGCCCGCGTCGTTGAGCGCCTGAATCTTCGACTCTGCTGTTCCAGCGCCGCCGCCGCCGGAGACGATTGCGCCGGCGTGGCCCATGCGCTTGCCCGGCGGTGCCGTACGACCGGCGATGAAGCCGGCTACCGGCGTGTCCATGTGCTCGCCGATGAAGCGGGCGGCCTCCTCCTCGTCTTCGCCGCCGATCTCACCGCACATCGCGACCGCCTTCGTGTCGGGGTCGTTCTCGAAGTGCTCCAGCGCGTCGACGAAGTCCGTCCCGATGATGGGGTCGCCGCCGATGCCGATGGCGGTGGTCTGACCGATACCGCGCTGCGTGAGATTATCGACGACCTGGTAGGTCAGGGTGCCGGAGCGGGAGACGAGCCCCACGTCACCGTCCGAGAAGATGTTGCCCGGCAGGATGCCGAGCTTCGCTTCGCCCGGCGTGATGATGCCCGGACAGTTCGGGCCGATGAGCTGCGTGTCGACCTCGCTGAGTCGCTTGTTCACCATGGCCATGTCCTGTTGCGGGATTCCCTCGGTGATGGCGACCACGAGGTCGACCGGCGAGTCGAGCGCCTCCATCACGGCGTCGGCCGCGAACGCCGGCGGGACGAAGACGACTGCCGCGTTGGCGTCCTCCTCGCGGGCCGCGCCGCGGACGGTGTCGTACACCGGGATGCCGTCGACTTCCTGTCCGCCCTTGCCGGGGACCGCGCCGGCGACGACGTTCGTGCCGTACGCCGTCATCTGGCCGGTGTGGAACTTCCCTTCACCGCCGGTGATGCCCTGTACCACTACGCGCGTATCGTCGTCGACTAGAATGCTCATTGTTCTTCCTCCGCGTACTCGACCGCTCGCTGGACGGCCGAATCCAGCGTCGATTCCACCGTCACGAGGTCGGTGTTGAGAATCTCCATCCCCTCCTCGGCGTTCGTGCCGGCGAGTCGGACGACCACCTTCTTCGGAATCTCGTCGAAGGATTCGAGCGCCTCGTTGATTCCCTTCGCCACCTCGTCGCCGCGGGTGATGCCGCCGAAGATGTTGAACACGACCGAATCGACGTTCTCGTCGGAAAAGACCATGTCCAGTGCGTTCGCGACGCGTTCCGCCTTCGCACCGCCGCCGATGTCGAGGAAGTTCGCCGGCGACCCCCCGTAGTAGTCCACGAGGTCGAGCGTCGTCATCACGAGTCCGGCACCGTTACCGATGATGCCGACGTTGCCCGACAGGCGGACGTAATCGAAGCCGTAGTCGTTGGCCTTGGCTTCGAGTTCGTCCCCTGCGGCCTCGTCTTCCATCTCGGCGAGGTCCGGGTGTCGGAACAGCGCGTCCTCGTCGATGTTCATCACGGCATCTGCACAGACGACCTCGTCGTCTGCCGTAATCATGACGGGGTTGACCTCGATTTCGGTCGCGTCCTTCTCGTCCCAGAGGTCATACAGCGTGGTGAGGACGTTCGCCACGTCCATCGCCACGTCCTTGTCGACGCCGGCCTCAAAGACGGCCTCCCGGGCCTGGTACGGCTGGATACCGAAGGCGGGGTCGATGTGGACCCGCTCGATAGCCTCGGGAGTCTCCTCGGCGACCTCCTCGATGTTGACGCCACCCTGCGTGGAGACCATCGCCACCGGTTTGCCGACGGTGCGGTCCATCGTCACACCGACGTACAGTTCGTTGACGAAGTCGACGGCGCTCTCGACGAGCACCTTGTCGACGTGGAGTCCCTTGAGGTCCATGCCGAGAATCGCGTCGGCGGCCTCTCGCGCCTCCTCGTCGTTGTCGACCAGCTTGATGCCGCCGGCCTTGCCGCGCCCGCCGACCTGTACCTGTGCCTTGACCGCGACCGGATAGCCGATGTCGTTGGCTGCGTCGACGACCTCGTCGGTCGTCTCTGCGAGCGTCGACTCCGGAACCGGGAGCCCAGCGTCGGCGAAGACGCCCTTCGCCTGATACTCGTGAAGTTTCATCTACCGAGCGAGGATTCTACCGACGCGGAGTTAGTAGTATCGAAACGCAAGTGAGAGGGCGTCGCGTGGGACCGCGTCTCAGTCGTCGCCCGTCGCGCCCGCGTCCGCGCCACCCTCGATGTGGACCAACTCCTCGACGGGCGGAATCTCCGCGGTCGTGTCGGTGATAATCTCGATGCGGCGGGCCACCTTCTCGCTGGCGTACTCGACGAGCGCGTTCGGGTCGATCCCGCCCTCGCCGCCGCCGGAGGCGTTCGGGTCCGGGCCGACGGCCTCGGCGACGAGCGGCAACAGGTCAGACAGCGTCTCGTTCACGATGTTCGGGTCGACGCCCGCCTCGACGAGGTCCTGTACCTCGTGCATCCCGAAGCCGACGTGGCGACCCTCGTCGCTCCGGATGTAGCTGATGCCCTCGACTAACCCTTCGAGGTGGAGGTTCCCCTCCGCGCCGAGGTCCGGACCCGATGGGGAGTACGCCGCCTGAATCCCGTAGTAGCCGGTCTGTGCGAGCACCGACTCCACGGCCAGATGGTAGTGGCAGTACGCCTCTACGAGCGCCTCGTCGGAGTCGTCTTCGAGGAGATTGTGCATCGCGGTCTCGGTGCGGTCGAACAGCTCCTCGTAGCCGTCGCGGAAGTAGCGCTCGTCCGTCGGCGCGGTCACCTCGAACCCCTTCGCCTCGGCGACGGGGTCGATGACATCTCGCCAGTAGCGGTCGAAGAAGGCGGTGTGCTTCGCCTCCTCGTAGATCTGCGTCGTCACGAACATCTGCTTCTCGATGCTGTCGAGCCGCATGCACAGCGGCGCGAGGTCCTCGGTGACGGCCTCCTCGCCGGCTCCGAAGGCGGCTAGCGTCCCGCGAAGCCCGTCGAACAGCGGCTCGGTGATTTCACTCTCGGTGAGTCGCTCGCGGTCCTGTTCGAGCAGCTCGTCGGCGATGTCCTCGTAGGGGTCCCAGTGTCGGTAGACGGCGTTGCGGAAGTACCCCGAGGCGAACGAGTCGGGGTCGAGACGGTGCGCCCGCGTGTTGTCGCTGTATCGGCTCATACCCCTGGGTTCGGGTACGTCATGATAATCATTGTGGAACTTGCTACCGATTCACAAGAGTTTCTGTCGCGCGCCGTTCCCGTCGGCTCTTCGGCCGCGTAGACCCTGCTCACAGACGGGCCTGTGGCATAATCTGTGGGTGGTCGGCGACGACGCCGTCGACGCCCCACGATTCGAGCGCGGCGGCGTCGTCCTGACAGCCGACGCCCCACGCGTTGACGCAGAATCCCTCGTTGTGTGCGGTGGCGACGAGCCAGCCGTCACACGTCTCGACCGTGGGATTCAGATACGAGCAGTCGGTCTCGCGGGCGAACTCCAAGCCGACCTCGGCGTCGCCGTCGAACCGGTAGGCGCGGGGCACCCCGGGCGCGATGCCGCGACACCCTTCGAGTTCGTGGGCGATACCCGACGAGACAGTGACGTGCACGTCGGCGCGGTCGGCGAGCCGGAGCACGTCGTGGGCCAGTCCAATCTCGTGGAGGTCGAGGGTGACGCCGACAGAGGCCGGCACGGCCTGGAGCATCGCGTCCAGCGTCGGAATCTGCTCCTTGCCGAGGACGGTCAACGACTGTAGCTCCGAGAGGGTGTGGCGACACACCGCTCCGGTGCCGTCGGTGACGCGGTCGACGGTCGGGTCGTGGATGGCAACGAGCTCGCCAGAGTCACACCGTCGCACGTCGATGGTGACTTCGTCTGCCCGGCGGCTTGCACGTTCGACGGCCGAGATCGTGTTCTCGGGGGCGGTCGCAGCGAATCCGCGGTGTGCGATGAGCCGCATCTTACCAGTGAGCACGTCCAGAGACGTAAATGGGTGTCGGAGAAATCGGTGGATTCGCGACCGCTCGAAACAGAATACACCGCAAACTAGTTTTGAGTTGCAGAAAAATCTATACGTATTCGCTGACACGCCGACGAACGCTTTTGCCCCGGTCGGCCGAACGGGACGTAATGCGCGCCGTCCGCTATCACGAGCACGGAGGACCAGAACAGCTAGCCGTCGAGGACGTTGAGCGACCCGAACCCGCCGCGGACGAACTCCTCGTCCGCGTCTCGACCGCCGGTGTCAATCCCGTCGATACCTACTTCCGGGAAGGGAGCTATCCGGTCCCGGAGCTGCCGTGGATTCCCGGCTCTGACGCCGTCGGCGAGGTTGTCTCGGTCGGCAGCGACGTGACCGACTACGAGACGGGCCAGCGCGTCTACGCGACCGGGCTCGGACGAACTACGCCGGGCGCGTGTGCAGAGTACGCGGCCGTCTCGACCGACCTCGCCGCGCCGCTCCCCGACGGCGTCGGCGACGCCGAGGCTGCGGCCCTCGCGCTGGTCGGTACGACCGCGTGGCAGGCGTTCGTCCACCACGGAGACATCACGCCCGGCGACGAGGTGCTCGTCCACGGGGCAAACGGCGGGGTCGGCCACGTCGCCGTGCAGCTGGCCCGCGCGATGGGCGCAGACGTGACGGCGACGGCGAAGCCGCCGTACCACGACGAGGTGGAGCGACTCGGCGCGTCGACGGTGTTGGATTACGCGCGCGGCGACCTCGCGAGTGCGCTCGCAGACGCGTGCGAGCCGTCGCTCGTCCTCGGGACCGTGGTCGACCGCACCATCGAGACTGACGCGGAGGTGCTCGCTCCCGGCGGGCGTATCGTCGCCATCGGCAACACGGAGCCGACGGTCGCGTTCCCGATGGGACCGGGGAAAGGGAAGGATATCCGACTCCAGGCGATGTCGATGTTCAACACGCCGGACACGAGCACAGTCCTGTCGCGGCTCGCCGGCATGGTGGCGCGAGGCGATATCGAGCCGGTCGTCGCGCGCGAGTACGCACTCGACGACATTGAGGACGCACACCGCGACGTGCTCGCCGAGTCGGTGCTCGGGAAACTCGTCGTCCGGCCCTAAGAAAAGTCGACGTAAGAGGTGTCCTCGCCGACGTTGTCCTTGCCGGGCGTGGGTGCCTCGTCCGCGACGGTCGCGGGGTCGGCCGGTTCGAGCGCGGCGATGGCGTAGTAGCTCGCGCCTTCGGGAATGTAGACGTTCAACCCCAGGTCGCGCTTCTCGCCGGGACCGACCTCGAACTCCCGGGACTCCACCTTCCAGATGGCGCGGTCGTACTCGTCGTAGAAGGCCAGTGACACCATCGCGTCCGAGCGCTCGCCGTTGTTGACGAGCTGTCCGTGGAGGGTCGCCTCGCCGGTCGCCTCCACGTCTGCCGTCTCGCCGTCGCGTTCGAGCCGACCGTTCGCGATGTGGAGGGTGCGCGACGACTCCCTCCGTGCGTGTCTGTAGTTCGCGAACCGGTTTTGAATCGTCTTGGCCCACATCTCGGCGTCGTCGTCGACGTATATCAACAGCGAGTCGATGAGATGCTCCAGCTCCTGAACCTGCGTCTCGCGGCTGTCGGGGTCACGTGCGGCCAGCTCGTCGAGCCCCTCGTGAATCTCGTCGATGTAGCCGTGTGCTTCGGCGTCGTCGGTCCGGTTCTCGACGCGGTCGAGCACCTCACCGAAGTCGATGATCGGCGGGAGTTGCCGCTGTGCACTCATACCCGAAAATAGGGACGCGCGCGCCAAATAGCTTACAGGCCAGTCGGCTCTCGGTCCCGGAAACCCTTTTTCGTCTCCCCTCACAGCACGGACAATGACAATGGACGACAAGCGGGACGAGCTCCGGGAGCGCAAGGAGGAAGCCCGCAAGGGCGGCGGACAAGAGCGTATCGACCGCCAGCACGAGAAGGGGAAGCTCACCGCGCGCGAACGCGTCGAGTATTTCCTCGACGACGGCACCTTCCAGGAGTTCGACATGCTCCGGGAACACCGCTCGAGTAACTTCGACATGGACGAGACGAAGATTCCGGGCGACGGTGTCGTCACCGGCTACGGCGACGTGGACGGCCGGAAGGTGTTCGTCTTCGCGCACGACTTCACGGTGTTTGGCGGCTCGCTGGGCGAGGTGTTCGCCCAGAAGGTGTGTAAGGTGATGGACCGCGCCATCGAGACGGGCGCACCCATCGTCGGCCTGAACGACTCCGCGGGCGCACGGATTCAGGAGGGAATCGACTCGCTTGCCGGCTATGCCGACATCTTCCACCGCAACCAGAAGGCCTCGGGGGTCGTGCCCCAACTGTCGGCCATCATGGGACCGTGTGCCGGTGGTGCGGTCTACTCGCCCGCCATCACCGATTTCATCCTGATGGTCGAGGAGACGAGCCACATGATGATCACCGGTCCAGACGTGATCGAGACGGTCACTGGCGAGGAGGTAACCTTCGAGGAGCTGGGCGGCGCGGGCGTCCACACCTCGGAGTCGGGGGTCGCCGACTTCGCCGCCATCGACGAAGAGGCCGGTCTCGACACGCTCCAGCGGCTCCTCTCGTATCTCCCGCAAAACAACATGGAAAATCCCCCCCGCGTCGAGCCGTGGGACGACCCGGACCGAGACGCCGACGTGACCGGCATCGTTCCCGACGAGCCACAGAAGCCGTACGACATGGTGGACGTCATCGAGGGGACGATGGACGAGGGGAGCTTCTTCGAGGTGGCGGAGGCGTACGCCCGGAACCTCGTCACCGGGTTCGCCCGACTCGACGGCCGCTCGGTCGGCATCGTCGCGAACCAGCCGCGATTTAACGCCGGGACGCTCGACATCCAGTCGTCCCAGAAGGGCGCGCGGTTCGTCCGCTTTTGTGACGCGTTCAACATCCCCATCGTGACGCTCGTGGACGTGCCCGGCTTCATGCCCGGCAAGGACCAGGAGCACGGCGGCATCATCAAACACGGCGCGAAACTGCTGTACGCGTTCTCCGAGGCGACCGTCCCGCTGATGACGGTCATCACGCGGAAGGCGTACGGCGGGGCCTACGACGTGATGGCCTCGAAGCATCTGGAGGCCGACGTGAACTACGCGTGGCCGACGGCCGAAATCGCCGTGATGGGACCACAGGGCGCGGTCAACATCCTCTATCGCGAGGAACTCGAAGATGCGACCGACGTGGAGGCGCGTCGCCAACAGCTCATCGACGAGTACCGCGATGCGTTCGCGAACCCGTACACGGCAGCCGAGCGCGGCTTCGTGGACGACGTGCTCGAACCCGAAGAGACCCGCCGCCGGCTCATTGCCGACCTGGAGATGCTCTCGGGCAAGCGCAAATCGAACCCCGACCGCAAACACGGTAACATCCCGCTGTGAACCCCGATTTCGTCCCCGAGTCAGCAGACGAGGAGGAGGCCGCCGCTATCGTCGCGGCCGTCTCTGCACACCTCGCCGCCGAGGAGAGCGAGGAAGAAGAATCGGTCGAGACGTGGGACGGCAAGCGGTGGGCATTCGCCGCCCGGACCGAGGCCGTCACCGGGCGCGCGGTGCGACCGAGCGACGGCACGCCCACGGACGCGTGGACCGCGGCCGGCCGTGGCGACCGCCTCTAGTCTCGAATCAGGTCAGCCGCCTTCTCCGCAATCGCGTACGTCGGCGCGTTCGTGTTCCCGCTCGTCAGCGTCGGCATCACGCTCGCGTCGACGACGCGTAGCCCCTCAACGCCGTGGACGGTGAGTTCGTCGTCCACGACGGCCATGCCGTCCTCGCCCATCTTGCAGGTGCCGACCGGGTGGTAGACCGTGTGGGCGTGTTCGCGGATCGACTCCAGAATCTCCTCGTCGGTCTGGGCGTCGGGACCCGGCGTGAGTTCGCGCTCGCTCAACTCGGCGAGCGGCCCCTCGGAGACGATGTCGCGAACGGCACGAATCCCGGCGACGAGCGTCTCGCGGTCGCGTTCCGTGGCGAGATAATTGGGGTCGATTTCGGGCGCAGTGAAACCGCTCGGGGAGTCGAGCCGGATTTCGCCGCGGCTCTCGGGGTTCACCTGCGTCACGGCGAGCGCGAAGGCGTTGTCGACCGGCGGCTCGGCGAAGCCGTGGTCGAAGAAGTAGCCCGGCCCGAAGTGGAACTGCACGTCCGGCTTCCCGTCGGCGTGTTCGGTGTGGATGAACCCGCCCGCCTCGGCGACGTTCGAGGTGAGCGGCCCGCGCTTGAGGAGGAACCACTTCGCGACGTTGCGGAGCCGTTCGGCGTTTTCCAGGGTGTCTGTCGTCGATGTCTCGAACGTCGTGGGGGCAAACAGGTGGTCCTGCAGATTCTGGCCGACGCCCGGCGAATCGTGAACGACCTCGATACCGTGGTCGGTGAGGTGGTCGGCCGGTCCGACACCCGACAGCATCAGGAGCTTCGGGCTGTCGATGGCTCCCGCCGAGAGCACGACCTCTTCGGTGGCGTCGGCGACGAGCCGACGGCCGTCGTGGTGGTACTCGACACCCGTCGCCTGCGTGCCGTCGAACCGGACGCGGCTCACCTGCGCTCTGGTCGTGGCAGTCAGGTTCGGGCGGTCGAGGACGGGCTTCAGATAGGCGTCGGCGGAACTGTGGCGCGCGCCGCCCTTCTGGGTGACGTGGTACTGGCCGACGCCGGCCTGCTGGCTCCCGTTGAAGTCGGGGTTGTGCTCATAGCCCGCTTCCACGGCCGACTGGACGAACGCCTCCGAGAGGGGACGCGGCGAGCGCACGTCCGTGACGTTGAGTTCGCCCTCGGTGCCGTGGTACGCGGCGTCGAGCCGGTCGCTGTCGGCGTGTTCACCGCGCTTGAAGTGCGGGAGCAGGTCGTCGTACCCCCAGCCGTCGTTGCCCGCCGCTGCCCACCCGTCGTAGTCGTCGGGATGACCGCGGATGTAGATCATCGCGTTGATAGAACTCGACCCGCCGAGCGTCCGGCCGCGGGGCCAGTAGAGCTCCCGGTCGTGAAGCGCCGACTGTGGCGTCGTCGTGTAATCCCAGTCGTACTCGCCCTTGAACAGGTCGGAGAAGCCGGCCGGAATTCGGATGTTCCGGTCGTCGTCTGGGCCACCGGCCTCGAGCAGCAGGACGGTCGTCTCGGGGTCGGCCGAGAGTCGGTTCGCGAGCAGACAGCCTGCGGAGCCAGCGCCGACGATGATGTAGTCGTAGGTCGCAGTTCGTGTTGGCATAGCTACGTCTGTGTAGCCGAGAGGATAGGCATTGTCCCGATGCGGCCGAGACGACGACAGATTGATGTGACGTGTCACACCACAGCGTGTATGCGCGCAGACGAGCCTCACCCCGACGTACAGCAGATTCTCGCAGCCGTCGAGGCGGCCGACACACAGCCTCTTGCGAAGTACGGCGACCCCGACGTTGCCCGCGAGGTCTCCGCCCGGATGCGGGCCGACGCCGACGGTCCCGACCTTGCGAGCGTCGAGAACCGTACTGTCCCGGACCCGGACGGCGACATCGAGATTCGCATCTATCGGCCCGACACCGACGGTCCGGTGCCGACGGTCGCGTACTTCCACGGCGGCGGCTGGGTCATCGGCGACCTGGAGAGCCACGACCTCGTCTGCCGGCACCTCGCGCGCGAGTCGGGGTGTGTCGTCGTCGCGACCCACTACCGGCGCGCGCCGGAACACCCGTATCCGGCGGCGTTCGAGGACAGTTACGCCGTGCTCGAATGGCTCGCCACCAATCCAGACGAGACCGGCGGCGACGGCCGACTCGCGGTGGCTGGCGACAGTGCGGGCGGGAATCTGGCTGCCGCCGCCACCCTCCGTGCACGCGACGAGGACGGTCCCGACATCGACTACCAACTGCTCGTCTACCCGTCCGTCACGCAGACGACCGACTGGGACTCTCGCGAGCAGAACAAGGAGGGGTATTACCTGACTGAACCGGACATGGAGTGGTTCGGCGAGAGCTACTTCCACACCGCCACCGACGACGACCCGTACGCCCACCCGTTGCACGCCGACTCGCACGCCGACCTCCCGCCGGCGACCGTCGTCACGGCCGGCTTCGACCCGATTCGCGACGAGGGAATCGCCTACGCCGAGACGCTCGAAGACGCGGGCGTCGCCGTCGAACACCACCACTATCCGGAGATGATTCACGGCTTCTACAGCATGCTCGCCGGACAGGCGAACCTGGAGGCGGGCCACGACGCCATCGGAAAAAGTGGGGCGGACCTGCGGGCCGCCTTCGAGCTGTAACGACGCGGCGCTACTCGTCGGTCAGCTTGTACTTCTGAATCTTTCCAGACGCGGTTCGTGGTAGTTCGGCGACGAACTCCACCTCGCGTGGGTGTTTGTACGGCGCGATGTTGTCGAGCGAGAACTGCTGTATCTCGTCGGCCGTCATACCCGGATTCTCCGGGTCGCCGTTAGCGGGGACGACGAACGCCTTCACGGTCTCGTTGCGCCGTTCGTGGGGGATTCCCACGACGGCAGCCTCCCGAACCGACTCGTGTTCCGCGAGCAGGTTCTCCACCTCGCTCGGGTAGACGTTGTAGCCGGCCGTCACGATGACGTGTTTCTTCCTGTCGACGATTTCGTAGTATCCCTCCTCGTCGCGGCGACCGATGTCGCCGGTGCGGAAGAAGCCGGCGTCGGTGAACGCCTGCTCGTTCGCCTTCGGTCGGTTGTGGTACCCCTCCATCACCTGCGGGCCGCGGACAAGAATCTCTCCCGTCTCGCCCAGCGGTACCTCGTCGCCGTTGGAGTCGACGATACGGCAGTCGGTGTGACGAAGCGGTTGGCCGACGGTCCCGTGGCGCGGACCAAAGAGCGAGCCGACCTGCGTGTGAGTCGAGCCGGTCGTCTCGGTCAGTCCGTACCCTTCCTTGATGGCGACCTTGGCAGTCTCCTCGAAGGCGTCCTGCACCGCGCCCGTCAGCTTCGCGCCACCCTCCGAGGCGGTGACGAGCGACGAGAGGTCGTAATCGCCGAAGCTGTCGTCGTCGACCATGTCGGCGTACATGGCCGTGACGCCGATGAACGAGGAGATCTCCTCTCGTTCGATGGTTGCCATCGCCTCCTTGGCGTCCCAGTTGGCCGCACTCCGGATGTAGAGGGTGCCGCCGCGGGCGAGCGGCTGGAGCGCCGTGTGGACGAAGCCGGTGATGTGATACAGCGGCAGCCAGACGAGGCTGTTCTCCTCGTCGGGCGTGAGGTCGTCGGACCGGACGGCAATCGTCGTGAGCAGCTGTGCGCGGATGTTGTCGTGGGTGAGTCGGACCCCCTTCGGCTCGCCGGTCGTGCCGGAGGTGTACGGCAGCGAGGCGATGGCGTCACCGTCCACATCAACCGTGGTCGGCTCTCCGCGCACGTCGTCGAAGTGGGTGTCGCCCTCGGGCATGGCATCGCGGTCACCCACCGTGATGACGGCGGGGTCGTTGTCGATTTCGGCGATCGCCTCGCCGAGATGCTCGCGCAGGGCGACGTGGGTGACGACGGCCGCGGCGTCCGTATCCGTGAGCTGGTGGACGAGCTCGCGCGAGCGATACTGCGGATTGACCGGCGAGACGGGAGAGCCGGCCCGGAAACAGCCCAGCGACGCGATGACGTACTGGGGACAGTTGGGGAGATACAGCATCACCGGCTCTGTTTCCGCAACGCTGAGCTCGCGGAGTCCGCCGGCGAAGGCGCTGCTGACTGCCTGTAGCTCCTCGTGTGTCACTTCCTCGCCGTGGGATTCGAGCGCGGGCGCGTCACCGCGAACGGTCGCCGTCTTGTCGTACATCCGAGCGACGTTGCCGCCGTGAATGGTGTCGCCGAAGGTGTCCAGATCGAGATGCATACCAGAGTAGCCTCTTGGGCCTATGGTAAATGTTGTCCATCGACACGAGGGACCGACAGAGTAAGGTGGACTCCGGGGGCAACCTCGTGCATGTTCGAGAAGGTACTCGTCGCGAACCGAGGCGAGATTGCGGTGCGCGTGATGCGCGCCTGCGAGGACCTCGGTATCGAGACGGTGGCAGTGTACAGCGATGCCGACAAACACAGTGGCCACGTCCGATTTGCCGACGAGGCGTACAACGTTGGACCCGCCCGTGCCGCCGACTCGTATCTCGACCACGAGGCAGTCATCGAGGCCGCGAAGCAGGCCGGCGCCGACGCCATCCACCCCGGCTACGGCTTCCTCGCCGAGAACGCCGAGTTCGCCGGCAAGGTACAGGACACCGAGGGCGTCACCTGGGTCGGTCCCGCCGCCGACTCGATGGAGCAGTTGGGTGAGAAGACGAAGGCTCGCCAGCTGATGGACGCCGCCGACGTGCCGATCGTCCCCGGCACGACCGACCCCGTCACCGAGCCGGAGGAGGTCACCGAGTTCGGTGCGGAGTACGGCTACCCCGTCGCGATCAAGGCTGAAGGCGGTGGCGGCGGTCGCGGGATGAAGGTCGTCCGCAGCGCCGACGAGGCGGCCGACCAGCTCGAATCCGCCAAACGCGAGGGCGAGGCGTACTTCGACAACGACTCCGTGTATCTCGAACGGTATCTCGAGAATCCGCGCCACATCGAGGTACAGGTGCTCGCCGACGAGCACGGCAACGTCCGACACCTCGGCGAGCGCGACTGCTCGCTCCAGCGCCGCCACCAGAAGGTCATTGAGGAGGGACCGTCCGCCGCCCTCTCGGACGAGCTTCGCGAGCAGATCGGCGAGGCCGCACGCCGCGGTGTCGCCGACTCCGACTACGTCAACGCGGGCACCGTCGAGTTCCTCGTCGAGGAGGACCCCGACAGGGAGGCGAGCGAGGTGCTCGGTCCCGACACCGGCTTCTACTTCCTCGAGGTGAACACCCGGATTCAGGTCGAACACACCGTCACGGAGGAGCTGACGGGCATCGACATCGTGAAGTGGCAACTGCGGGTCGCCGACGGCGAGGAGATTAGCTTCTCACAGGAGTCCGTCGAACTGGAGGGTCACGCAATGGAGTTCCGTATCAACGCCGAGGACGCGACCGACGACTTCGCGCCCGCACAGGGCGGCTCGCTCGACGTGTACGACCCGCCGGGCGGCATCGGCGTCCGGATGGACGACGCGCTCCGGCAGGGTGACGACCTCGTCACCGACTACGACTCGATGGTCGCGAAGCTCATCGTCCACGGCGAGGACCGCGAGGAGTGTATCGCCCGCTCGAAGCGCGCGCTCCGCGAGTACGACCTCGAAGGCATCGTCACCATCGTCCCGTTCCACCTCGCGATGCTCGACGACGAGAAGTTCGTCGCCAGCACGCACACGACGAAGTATCTCGACGACCACATCGACCGCTCCGTCTTCGACGAGTATCAAGCGAAGTACGGCACCGAGGCGAGTGCGGGCGACGACGGGGACGGAGAGACCGTCACCCGCGAGTTCACCATCGAGGTGAACGGCAAGCGCTTCGACGTCGACCTCGAAGAGGAGGGAGTCCCGACACAACCGGCCTCGCGACCGGCCCCGTCGGGCGGTGACTCGGGCGGCTCCGACGACGGCTCCACCCGCGAGGAGCCGAGCGTCTCCGCCGACGGCGAGGTCGTCACCGCGGAGATGCAGGGCACCGTCATCGACATCGAAGTCGAGGAGGGCGACGAAGTGGCTGCGGGCGACGTGCTGCTCGTGCTCGAAGCGATGAAGATGGAAAACGACGTGGTCGCGGAGTTCGGCGGCACCGTCACCGAGGTCGCCGTCGAGGACGGCCAGTCCGTGAATCAGGGCGACGCGCTCGTCGTGCTGGACTGACTCGCGACTCCGTTCTCGCCGGACGCTCTTGAACCGGTACCCCCGGCTGTGTTGAGTACGAACCAAGCCACTCGCCCACACGACACGATCCATGTTTGTGTATACTTACTCGGAATATAGCGGCGAGGCTACGCACAACCACGGTACTTTTGTCCTGTCGCCGGAACACTCTGGTAATGACGCGGGAGCTCTCTGGGCCGCGCGAGAAGTGTGGCGTCGTCGGCGTGTCGCTCGCCGACCGCGCCGCAGCACGTCCCCTCTACTACGCACTGTACGCGCTCCAGCATCGCGGGCAGGAGTCGGCCGGCATCGTCACCCACGACGGCTTCCAACAGCACGACCACGTCGAGATGGGGCTGGTCGGAGACGCCTTCGATGAGTCGGACATCGACGGGTTGGCTGGCGATGTCGGTATCGGCCACGTCCGGTATCCCACGGCGGGGAGCGTCGACACCTCCTGTGCACAACCCTTCTCCGTCTCGTTTAAGTCCGGCTCGCTCGGCTTATCGCACAACGGGAACCTCGTCAACGCCGGCGAGATTCGCGACGAACTCGCGGGCGAGGGCCACGCGTTCACCTCAGACGGCGACACCGAGGTCATCGCACACGACCTCGCGCGGAACCTCCTCGAATCCGACCTCGTGCGCGCCGTCAAGCGGACGATGGAACGCATCCACGGCTCCTACGCGCTGACGATCACCCACGACGACACTGTGCTCGGGGTGCGCGACCCCGAGGGGAACCGCCCGCTGTGCATCGGGAAGCTGGACGACGGCTACATCCTCGCGAGCGAGTCGGCCGCTATCGACGTGCTCGACGGCGAACTCGTGCGCGACGTGCGCCCGGGCGAACTCGTCGTGCTCGACGACGGCGGGGGTGGCTTCGAGTCCTACCAGCTCGTCCAACAGGACCAGACGGCACACTGTTTTTTCGAGCACGTCTACTTCGCGCGCCCGGACTCGCGCATCGACGGCCAGCTCGTCTACGACGTGCGCCGCGAACTCGGCCGGAAGCTCTGGGAGGAGTCGGGCGTCGATTCGGACGTGGTGATGCCGGTGCCCGACTCCGGGCGGGCGTTCGCGTCGGGCTACGCCGAGGCCGCACAGGACGACGGCGCGGGCGTCGAGTTCGCCGAGGGGCTGATGAAGAACCGCTACGTCGGGCGCACGTTCATCATGCCGACACAGGACGTCCGCGAGCGCGCGGTCCGACTGAAGCTGAATCCGATTCGCGACGTGGTCGAGGGGAAGACGGTCACCGTCATCGACGACTCTATCGTCCGCGGAACCACGTCCCGGCAGTTAGTCGAACTACTGCGCGACGTGGGGGCCGAGGAGGTGAACTTCCGGGTCGGCGCGCCGGCCATCATCGCGCCCTGCTACATGGGTATCGACATGGCGACCCGCGAGGAACTCATCGCGGCCGACCGGTCGACCGAGGAGATCCGCGACGAAGTCGGGGCCGATTCCCTCTCGTATCTCTCAATCGACGCGGTCGCCGCCGCGCTCGACGCCAGCGACGTGGACCTCTGTCTCGGCTGTGTTACCGGCGAGTACCCGTACGATATCGATGGCGAGCCGACGGACCGCGACGTGGAGCGGCCGAACATCGGGACCGCGCTCGCCGACGACTGACTCGCCGCGCAGAACGTTTTAGGCACACGGAAAAAAGGCCGTGTATGCGCGCCCCCCGAGCACTCACGCTGCGACCGACCCGGCCATGAGCCGGTCGCTGTATCTGTTGGCCCTCTACATCACGGAACACGAGGGGTCGGCTCCCGTCTCGTCGGGAACCGTCGCGGAGCGGACCGACCGGACCGCCGGCACCGTGACCGAGGCGTTTCACGACCTCGCGGCGACGAAACTCGTCGAGTATGAACCCCACGAGGGTGCGGCGTTGACCGACGCGGGATACGACCGCGCACAGCAGCTTCACGAGACGTACGTCACGCTCTCGTGGTTCTTTCGAGACGTACTCGAACTGCCGGAGTACGAACAGGAAGCGATGGAGATGGCGGGTGCCGTCAGCCCCACCGTCGCACGACGACTCGCGGCGACGCTACTCGAGGAGCCGTCTCAAAACGGCGGCGAGTAGTCGGTGTACTCGTCCATCTCCTCCATCTCCTCGGTCTTGTCCGGCATGACTGCCGCGCGCGGACCGCTGGTCCGGCGCACGTTCACGGTCTCGATGTCGCTGACGTGGTCCGGTAGCCGTTCACGGATGGCTTTCATCGTCATCGGTGCAATCCCACAGCCCGAACAGGCCCCGCCGATGGCGACGGTGACCTCACCGGCCTCCTCGTCCACGTCTTCGATTTCGAAGTGACCGCCGTGGTCCTGAATCTGTGGGACGTTGCTCTGCAGGTAGTTCCGCGTCCGTCGTTCGAGGCTTTCAGCACTCATACACCCGTCAATACGCACGGATATGTAATAAATGTGCCTTGTTTGGCGGACCTAAAAATCGGCTACGCGGGCGTTTAGGGCGCTCTAAAGGAGATATTCTTTGGACGGCCAAATTTCCTCTCAGAATATGGACTGTTTTGGCCGGCCAAACTTTTCGACTCAGATTTCGGGTGTTTCGTGTTCGAACGTCTGGATTTCGACGGTGCGTCCGTCGGGGTCGGCGGCGAAAAACTGGTAGATGTCGTATTGGTCGTTGTAGTGTGGCTCCTCGCGAACCGCCTCGCCCAGTCGGTCGTGCATCGTCTCGACCGCTGTGCGCGTCTCGTAGACGAAGGTGAGGATACCCTCGGTTTCGGTCTCGTCGGCGTCACAGAAGCCGAACCGGAACCCCTCGTGGCTGAGAATCGTACAGCCGGGCTGTTCGAGCCACACCGAGGCGTCCACGCGATTGAGATACCACTCCACGAGCCGGTCGCGTCCGGTCGTCCGGAAGAAGACGATGCCTGCCATGTGCCGCGTTCGCCGGCGCGGCTGAAGAATCCTACCGACCGATGGTGCCCTGTCGCGTAACTTCGGCGTCGGGGTCGATGGTGAACGCGACGACGATACTCTCCTCGGTGGCGGCCGCCGAGAGCGAGCCGTCGCCGGTGTAGAGACCGCTCTCGGCCTCGGTGAACGTCTCGCCGCCCGCGTTGAGTTCTCCCTCGAAGACGTAGAAGTAGGTGTCACGACCCCCGGCCGTCGGAATCTCTACCGTCGCGCCCTCGCCGATGCGCGCGTCGTAGAGGTCGACCTCGTTGCGGACGAACAGCGGCGCGTCGGTCCCCTCCGGTCCGAACAGGTGTCGCCACTCGTTTTCCACGGGATCGGGAATCGGCTCGTGTTGGATGTTCGGCTCCATGTTCAGGGTGTGCGGGCGGACGAATATCTGGAGCATCCGGAGGGGCGGGTCCTCGGGGTTGGTGCGCTCCTCGTGCCAGAACTCGCGGCCGGCGTTCATCACCATCAGGTGGTCGCTGTCGGTGACGAGCACGTTGTCGTCGCCGTCGTCGTGGCGCATCACGCCCGCCGGCACCCACGAGATGATGTCCTCGTTGCGGTGTGGGTGCATCCCGATGAGCGTGTCCGGGTCCATGAACGATTCTACGACCGTCGAGAGCGGGCCGTAGCCGTGGTCCTCGTGGTCGGGGTGGTTCCGGCCGGGGAAGTTGAAGTGGATCCTGAATTTCCCCTGATTTTGCGTCACGTTCGTCCGCGTGGCCTTGTAGAGACCGGCGGCGGCTTCTCGGTCTGCTTCGGCGTCGAGACTCATGTCAACGGGGTACGCCACAGACGGATATACGTCCACCGTCGTCACCTGCCAACGTCAGTAGACGATGTACAAGAGCACGTAGACGACGTTCCCGAGGACGAAGGAGACGACCCACAACGCGGCAGCGACCCGTGCGACCTGCTTGTGCCGGGTGTCGAACACCTCCGTGATTGGGCGCGTCGCGGCCAGCAGAAACACGTAGTAGAGCAGCGGCACACAGACGACGGCGAGCAGGATGTGGACCGCGAGCAACGGCAGATACAGATACTGCTCGACGGCGGCCGGGCCGGGGAACGACGCCGGCCCCTGTATCGTCACCTTGTACAGATACAGGACGAGAAAGCCCGCAAACAAAAAAAGCGAGACGACCATGAGCCGGCGGTGGCGCTCGTAGTCGCCCCGACGGGAGGCCGTCACGCCGGCGACGATGGTTACGATAGCGAGCGTCGAGAGCACCGCGTTCACGTGGGGAATCGCGTCGAAGACGGCGTCGGGCGCGACCGGCAACAGCGCTCGGGGAATCGCACCCAGCGCTGCCCCGAAGACGAGCGCGAGCGAGACGACGCTGAGAACGGCGGTCCACTCTCTGACCCGACCGCGGACGACCCTCTGCATACCGGACAGTCGGAGCCGAGTAGCAAAAGCCGTGGCGCTCTCGTCGGGGGTGTCACTCCGCTAGCACAGGGGATTATACCGGCCGGTCTCGTCGTTCCGGTATGCCAAACCGGGGGATCTGTTAGAGAAGTTGGCGACGGAGTCGGGTGTGGGACTGCGAACCTGTCTGGAGTACCGTGAAGGGGCGATGAAGTTCCTCTACCGGCGTGAGGGTATCGACGGCGACGAGGCTCGCGACCGCGCACGCCGGCTTCAGGAGCTGTATCGCGCGGAGAGCAACCCCGCCGACAAGGGTGGACTCACCGGTCACGGAAGACTGCGTGGTTCGGTCCACTACTTCGAGGACCTCCTCGTGTTGACGCTGCCGGCAGACGACGACCCGACGTTCGGCTTCTCGGTCGGTCTCGACGTGGGCAGTGACCTCACGCAGTTCCTCGACAGCTGTCGAGAGACGCTGTTTGTGGAGTGAGCCGCCTGTACTAAAGAGTCGCGTCCGCGCTGCAGGACAACGCAGTCGCTCGTGAGTGTAGCGTCGATAGGATGATGCGTGGGTGCTGTCTCTGCGACGAGCACCCGCACTGTGGTGGCGGACGCCACCGGGCAGTGCGTGGGACCGGATTTGAACCGGCGGACCTCTACAGGACAGCGCCCTCAACGCTGCGCCGTTGGCCTAGCTTGGCTACCCACGCACGCTGTGTGCATTCCAGCGTACTGCGGTGGCATACAAAAGGAAAGCGATTCTCCCCGGCCGGGGGACGAGCGATTGAAGTAGCCGCTGTGAGTTATTAGACGGTATGGCGAAGTACTCGACGGGCGGTGTCGGCTCCGACGACGCCGACAGCTGTGAACTCTGCGGGAAGGAGGGCGTCTCGCTCACCGACGAGACCGTCGCTGGCGCGCGCCTGCAGGTCTGTAGTGACTGTTCACAACACGGGGAACAGGGCGGCAAGACACAACGCGAGACGGAGGGTCGCGACGAGGCCAGCCCCGGCGACGACACGACCGACCGCCGGCGCAAGGCAGCGCAAAACGCCGCGCGCATGGCCGACGCCAACGCCGTCGACTCCTCGCGCTGGGAGCAGGGCACCGACTACGAGGACGACCCGCTCCCGTATCTGGTGAGCGATTACGGCGACGTGATGTCCGAGGCGCGACAGGCCGCCGGTCTCCAGACGAGTGAGCTCGCGGGCGAACTCGGCGTCACCGAGGCCGACGTGCTCGCGGTCGAACAGGGCCGGGCGAATCGGGCGAACATTCCCGGGTCGCTCATCGAGGCCATCGAGGAACGGCTCAACGTCCAACTCTCCGACGAGTAGGTCGGTCGCGTCGAACGGGCAACTTTTGCGAGCACGCGACAAGGACGGGTATGGACCTCACCACGGAACAGCGCGCCATCCGCGACACCGTCCGGAAGTTCGCCCGCGAAGAGGTGCGCCCCACCGCTCAGGAGGCCGACGAGACTGAGACCTTCCCCGAGGACGTGTGGGACGGGCTCGCCGATATCGACCTGACCGCGCTCACCGTCCCCGAGGAGTACGGCGGGCTCGACGTCGACGGTCTCACCTACGCCGTCGTGAACGAGGAACTCGCCCACGGGCAGTTGGCGGTCGCGACCGCGCTTTCGGTCCACTGTCTCGCCACCTCCTGTCTGGCGACGTTCGGCGACGAGACGCAAAAAGAGCGATTCCTCCCCGAGATGGCCGACGGCCGTCCGGTGGGGTGTTTCGCACTCTCGGAGCCACACGCCGGCTCGAATCCGGCCGACATGAGCACGCAGGCCCGCCGCGAGGGTGACGAGTACGTCATCGACGGCGAGAAGCAGTGGATTACGAACGGGGAGCGTGGTGAGGTGGTCATCCTCTTCGCGAAGACCGACCGCGACGATTCCCGGAGCGTGACGCAGTTCGTCGTTCCCAAGTCGACCGACGGCGTCGCCGTCGGCAAGAAAGAAGAGAAGCTCGGCCTTCGCGGGTCGGACACGACGACCCTCTCGTTCGACGGTGCGCGCATCCCGGCCGAGTACCGACTCACCGAGGAGGGGCGCGGGCTGTCGGCGGCGCTCTCGATTCTGACCGGCGGGCGCGTCGGCATCGCCGCACAGGCCGTCGGCGTGGCACAGGCCGCCCTCGACGCGGCGCGGTCGTACGCGCAAGACCGCGAGCAGTTCGACGGACCGATCGCCGACATCCAGTCGATTCGCCACAAGCTCGCACAGATGCGCACCGACACACAGGCCGCCCGGCTGCTCACCCGCGACGCTGCCCGCAGGTTGGACGACGACGAGCCGCCGGCCGAGGCCGCCTCGATGGCGAAGCTGCGCGCCAGCGAGACGGCCGTCGACGTAGCAAACGAGGCCGTCCAGATCCACGGCGGCTACGGTTACACGACCGATTTCCCCGTCGAGCGGTTCTACCGGGACGCCAAGATCACGACCATCTACGAGGGCACCTCACAGATTCAGCGCACAGTCATCGCCCGGGAGCTGTTGGAGTGATGGCGGTCGTCTACGACCTCGACGGGACCGTCGTCGACCTCGCTGTCGACTGGGCCGCGGTGACTGACGACTGCGTTACGCTCCTCGACGAGCGGGGTGTCTCGTTCGCGTACGAGACACTCTGGGGCGTGTACGAACGCGCCCGCGAGACGGGACACCTCGACGCCGTCGAGGAGATTATCGCCGGACACGAACGTGAGGGTGCACGCGCGAGCGAGCGGCTCGCCTGTGCGGACCTGCTGGCGCGTGACGCGCCGGTCGCGGTCTGTTCGCTCAACAGCCAGCGCGCCTGCGAGATCGCCCTCGACACGCACGGGCTCGCCAACCACGCTCCCGTCGTCGTCGGGCGCGATTCCGTCTCGACCGAGAAGCCGGACCCAGAACCGCTCCGCGTGGCTATCGAGCGACTCGGCGTCGATCCCGAGACGGTCACCTTCGTCGGGGACGGCGAGCGCGACGAGGTGACGGCAGACCGCGCGGGCGTCGAGTTCGCGTACGTCGACGAGTGGCTGCACGCGTAGCTTACTCCTCGACGTTGCGGCGCGCGTAGACGTAGACGCACGTCGCCGTCACGAACCAGACGAGCGCGCCGACTCTGATTGCGAACTCCGCCCACGCGCCCCACGAAGACAGCTCGAAGAACAGCGAAGCGAGCGCGACGACGGGTGCACCGACGACGATGGTCGTGACGAAGGTGACCTGCATCACCCATCCGAAATCGACACCGTCGGTCTCGTACGTCTCAACGCGCTCTGGCACACCTCGGAAAAGACGGACGAGCAGGTAAGCGGTTTCGGTCTACTCTCCGCTGAAGTATGCGCTTCCGGAGCCGAAGAACGCCTCGTAGCCCGCCTCGTAGTCGTCGGTCGTCGTCAAGCCGGCGATGCGGTCGGCCTCGCGGTCCAACTGCTCGCCCAGCCCGTGGTCGAAACTCGTCTGGAGCAGGGCTTTGGTCTCGGCGTACGCCTGCGTCGGGCCGGCGGCGAGGGTCTCCGCCTCCGTCGCGAGTCGCTCGTCGAACTCACTGTCGGGCACCGTCTCCGTGACGAGTCCGAGCTCCTCGGCTTCTGACGCCCCGACCGGCTCGTTCCGGAGCGCGATGCGTTGGGCGTCACGAAGCCCGACCAGCCGCGGGAGGAAGTACGAGGAGCCGCCGTCCGCGGAGAGTCCGATAGCCGGATACGCGAACTGGAACCGCGCGCTCGTGGACATGATGACGATATCACCCACGAGCGCCGTGCCGATACCGCCACCGGCGACGACGCCGTTGACACCACAGACGACCGGCTTCGGCGCACCGGCGAGCGTCTCCACGAACTCGTGTAACGACGCTGCCAGCGACCCGATGGCCGGCTCGTCGCGCTCGTCACCCTCCAGCGTCGTCAGGTCCGCGCCGGTGTTGAAGACGCCGCCGACGCCAGTGAAGACGAGACACCGCACGTCGTCGTCGCTCGCCAACTCGACTGCGCCCTCGTGGAGCGCGGCTGCGCTTGCAGCGTCCATCGCGTTGTTCGCGCCCGGCCGGTCGAAGACGAGTCGGCCGACAGCTCCCTCGCGTTCGATACGCACTGAATCTGCCATACTCGCCCCTCTCGGGCCGGCGGGATAACTGTGGTGAGAGGTGAGGATGCAGGCGATTTAAGCCGCCCTGCGACTGTCTGCGTGTATGGACTACGACGTCGTCATCGTCGGCGGTGGCCCGGCCGGCTCCGCTGCCGGCCACGCCGCCGCACGCGAGGGCGCGAACGCGCTCGTCATCGAGAAAGGGGTGCCACGCGCCGACCGCGAGCAGCTCGGTCCCGACTCCACCGACGCCGCCGGCATCCTCGACTACTGGGTCGAACTGATGGACGTAGACGAGCCGATTCCCGACCGCGTCAAACACCGCGAACTCTCCGGTGCGGACTTCATCTCCCCGAACGAGTCGGTCGCGCTCAACTCGACTGGCATCGACAGCGACTACCCCAACTTCGGGTTCACCATGCACCGCGCCCGGTTCGACGACTGGCTCCGCGAGCGGAGCGAAACAGCCGGCGCAGAGTACCGGGTCGGCAACGGCGTCCGCGAGGTCGACACCCACCTGACGGGCGAGCCGTCCCACACCGTCACCCTCCGTGACGGCTCCGAGTACACGACGCGATATCTCGTCCTCGCTGACGGCCCACAGCGCACGATCACCGGGCAGGTGCTCGACCCCCTACTCCCGGGCGGCGAGTTCGACCGGATGGCAACCCAGCGCGCCAACCACATCGCCTACCAGGAGTACCGGGAGATTCCCGAGGAGCTGCTCGAACACGACCGCATCAAGTTCTGGTGGGGCCACATGCCCGGTCACACCGCCTACCCGTGGGTGTTCCCGAACGACGGCCAGGTCGCCCGCGTCGGCCTGACGATGCCCATCGGGATGGACATCGAAGACGTGCGCGAGCGAGACAGCTATCCCTTACTTTCCTCCGAGGACGACCGCATCCCGCAGGGTGGCACGTACATCGAGCGCCTGCTCGAGCACGTCTACCCGAACTACGACCTCGATGACTTCCCGATTGTCGAGGACCGGGGCAAGACGAACGGCACCGAGACGTACCCGATCTCCTCGACGCGGCCGATCGAGTCGCCGACGGCCGCGAACATCGCTGTCGCCGGCGGCGCGATGGGGACGACGAGCGCGTTCCACGAGGGCGGTGACCACGTCGCCGTCCGGACGGGTGCGATTGCTGGCCGCCTCGCCGCCCGGGGGACGCTGCGCGCGTACAACAACGAGTGGAACCACGCCATCGGCGACGAACTCCGGCGCAACGTCGCGATGGGTGACATCGTGGCCGACAACACGCCCGCCGACTGGGACCGCATCTTCCGGCTCGTCGACGCGGTGCTCCCCGAGGACGGCTTCTACGACAACCGCGACGTGCTCACCAACGGCGTGACGGGCGCGAAGCTGTTGGCCAGCTACAAGTGGGCGAAGTTCGGCCTCCGCGACCGCCGGTACGCCCAGATTTGCGAAGCGGAGTACGCCGTGTAAACTACCCCACCCTACTCGCTCACGGTTTCGCCGTTCGCTTCGTTGAGGGTGGGGCTTTCGCGTGGACTCCCGTTCTGGCCTTCATAGGCAGGCTCGTACTCGCCGTTCACGTTCAACATCCCGCGATTCAAGCGCACGTCTACGGGTGCGCCTCCGCCCGACGACGTTTGCGCCGCGCGGAGATACTTCAGACCGATGTTCTTCTGCTCAGGTAAATCCCGAGTACACCTCCCAACGGTGTTCCAAGTGCGGGACGACGCTCCGCGAGAACCGCCAGACGCAAGAGCGGTTCTGTTGCCAGAAGTGTGGCTACGAAGTGAACGCCGACTATAACGCGGCGTGAAGATAGAACTCGCCGTCTCGGTAGTGGAGTTCTGCGCCCGTCACTTCGTAGTCGTCGTTGAATAGATACTCCGAGTGGGGTGTCTCGCGGCTCTCGTCAGGAAGAACGTACTCGGCAGTGATGCGTCCTTCAACGGTTGAGAGTGTGGCATGGTCGTCGTTGAACGTCGCACACCGCTTGTCGTAGACAAGCGTCGGCGCGGAGAAGTTCGGCTTTCCCGCGTAGTCACCGTGCTTCCAACGCGCGACGACGCCTTTCACCGCTTCGGCGGCCTTGTTGCGGGCGTTCTGGACGAGGTTCGCTTGGAGCCTCGTTTCGGCCCGCACGTCGTCGTAGGTTTCGCGTTGAAGTTCGGCTTTGCTCGTCGTCTTGTACTCGCCTTGCCACGCGTGGTCTACGACGTAGTTAGCGGCCCACAGGAACTCGGAGATGGTTTCGTGGAGAAGGTCGGCGTCGCTGTCGGCCACGTCGAGTTTGACGGGGACAGTGCGACGTACCTCCATCCGTACGTCAGACGTAGGCTGCAGTCTTTATACTACTAACGGCTTGTGAGGGAGTCGGCCAGCCATCGAGCTTGGGGAGCGTAGTACCGGGTCGGTTTCCTCTCCGACCTACTCGCTCGCTACGCTCGCTCCCTGAGGTCGGAGGCTCCACCTTGCATTACGCTGAAGGGAGCGAACTCGTCGCTCGTCGATGAGTACGACGTTGCGAGCGGCGACTACACGAAGGTGTTCTTGAACGTGAGCGAGGTAGACGGGAGGCTCACATCCGGCGAATCGGCGGACGTGAAGCTTCCGTCCGGCAAGCTCCAACTGAACCAGAACTTCACCGTCGAGAGCGGCTCGTCGGTCGACTTCGTCTACGACATCAACGTCGTGGAGCGAGGGAACGGCGGCTACAATATCCGTCCGGTCGCGAGCGAGTCGGGGACCGACGTACCAATCAAGCGCGTCGACGACCCCGAGGCGTCAGAGAGCGAGGACGCGACGGGCGACGACGCGGAGACGACGACGCCGACCGCGAGCGGTGAGCTTTCGGCCACCTTCGAGGGAATCGTCATCGCCGGTGAGAACACGACCGTCCACGTCGCACGGGACGGCGAGGTCGTCGAGGGCGCGACCGTCACGTACGACGGCACCGAGTACACGACCGACGCGAACGGTGAGGTGACGTTTGCGGTGCCGAGCGACGCCGAGGAGATCGAGGTCACCGTCGACTATGAGGGAGCCGAAACCGAGCTGACGGCGACGGTGCAGTCGGGCAACGGCCCGACACCGGTACCAGAAGGAACAGCGACGAGTAACTAACGCGGCGAGCGTTTTTGACGTTTACACGCCAGTCGAGTAGCGTAAAATGCCGGCAATCCCACCGAAGGCAGTCAGCAGCTGCTCGCCCTTCTCGAAGTCCGTCGAGATGAACTTCGTCTCCGTGCCGCGCTGTTCGGCGATGTCGATGAGGTGTTCGATGACGTCCTCGCGGTTCTCGTCGTCACCCTCAACGACCTCGCCACACTCGCTGCACTCATGGTCGGAGGTGTTCTTCCGGCGGTCGATGACCTCCCGCTCCTCGTGACCGTTCGAACACTCGTAGGTGACCACGTCGTCGCGGAGGTCCTCGGAGATGAGCAGGCGGTCGACCGAGCCCATGATGAGGTTGCGACGGGTCTGCTCGAAGCCGTAGGTGGCTTTCTCCCCGTCGTGTAGCTCTTTGAAGAACTCGTTCATCTGCTCTTTGTCCTTCATCACCTCTGTCTCGGCGAGTACGTCCTCTGCGGCGTCGACGAGGTCATACAGCCCGGACTCGTCGGTGTATGACACGTCGAACTTCCCGAGGACGCTGTCCTGAAGCTCGTGGTGGAGGTAGTCGCCGTCGAGGAACTCGTCTTTCGTCGGCGAGGGACCGCCGACGATGATGCCGTCGATTTCGTGGCGTTTGGCGACGAACAGATCGTTTGCCATCTCCGCGACCTCCTGATAGAAGTTGTCGATGGCTTCCAGTCGGAGACGGGCGAATCGCTGGGCGGACTGGCCACCCTTACGCTGCTTGCCGGGGACGAGCGACGACGCCGACTTGACCGGCTCGACGCGTTTCCCCTTCAGCCAGCCGACGTTCGCCTCGCGTCGGTCCAAGACGATGAGCCCGAACAGCCCCTTGTCCGCGAGCATGTGTTCGAGCGGGTCGGTGAGGAACGCCGAGTCACAGTGATAGCGGAACGACTCGACGGGGTCGGGTGGCGATTCGAGGACGCGCGTAATCATGTCCGTCTGGCCGCCGCCGCTGTTGATCGCCCCGGAGAACATGACCATCCCGTTTTCCGGCGGGCGCACGTCGTAGTACTTGAGTCGGTCCTTCAGCGACGTGAGCGCGTCTTGGACGGCGGTGCGGGTCTGTTTCGACTTGATGTTGGACGCCTCGGAGTGTTCCTGGGTGATGTGGGCGGCCACGTCGGAGATGAGCCGGTCTTCGGGGATGTAGATGCTCACCAACTGCGTGCCGGAGCCTTCGTACTCCTGTAGCTCCTCGATGACCTTTCGGAAGTCGTACTTCTGTTTGTCCGACTTCTCCTGTTCCTGCTGGCTCATTACACGCGCTACGGTAATGCGTCGTAAGTACCTGTTGACCGCTTGCGCCGAGTCGTGAGGATTTAAGCCTCGCGTCCCCCCACCAGAGGTATGCCCGACCCAGACAACGTCGATACGAACATCCCGCTGTCGTGGATTGTCATCTTCCTGTTGCTCGCGCTCGGTCTCGGCGCGGCCGCCGTCCAGTTCGCCGGCGGGACGCTCATCAACTCCGGCGGCTTCGTTCTTCCCCTCTGATTACATCGACACCGGCGCTTCCACGCCGATGATGTCGAGTGCGTTCGCCATCGTGTGGCGAGCCGCGGCCACGAGCGCGACGCGAGCGTCGCGCACCTCCCCCTCGGCCGACAGCACCGGACACTCGCGGTAGAAGGCGTTGAACGCCTCGGCGAGGTCACGCGTGTACGTCGCAATCTGGTGTGGCTGGAGATCTGTGGCTGCCTCGTCGATGACGCCCTCGAAGCGCGCGATCTCACGCAGCAGGTCGCGGGCTTCCGGTTCGGTGAGCGCATCCACGTCGCCGTCGGGTACCTCGCCGGCGTCGTCGAGGATACCACAACAACGCGCGTGGACGTACTGGACGTACGGCGCGGACTGCGCCTCGAAGTCGAGCGCGCGCTCCCACTCGAAGGTGATGGCCTTCGTCGGCTGTTTGCTCACGATGTCGTACCGAACCGCACCGATACCGACCTGACGGGCGATGCGCTCGATGTCCGCCTCCTCGAGATCGTCGTCGCGGTCGCGCGTGTCGAGTCGCGACTCCACCTCGTCGCGGGCGCGAACGATCGCCTCATCGAGCAGGTCATCGAGGTCGATACCCGTGCCCGCACGCGTCGACATCTTCCCCTCCGGGAGGTTCACGTACGAGTAGATGACCGATTCCAGTTGGTCGGTGTCGTTGCCGAGCAGCCCGAGCGTCTCCTTCAGCTGGCCGGCCTGGAGCTTGTGGTCTTCGCCCAACACGGTCACGGCACGGTCGTAGTTGTCGAACTTCCACTCGTGGTGGGCCAAATCGCGGGTCGTGTACAGCGACGTACCGTCAGAGCGCAAGAAGACGAGGTTCTTCTCGAAGCCGTCCAAGTCGAGTTGCCACGCATCCTCCTCGTAGACGGCCTCGTCGAGGCTCTTCAGCCGGGCGACCACGTCGTCGGTGTCGCCGTTCTTCATGAATCGCGTCTCCTTGACGAACTCGTCGAACGCCGCCGGCAGGCGCGCGAGACACTCCTTCATCCCACCGAGCACCGCGTCGACGACCTCGCCCACGCGCTCGTAGGTGTCGTCGTCGCCCGCCTCCAGCCCCTGCAGAATCGATTCGATTTCGGCTTCGGCAGCCTCGACGGCGGTCTCGTCGGCGGACTCGAGAAACTCGTTGCCCGTGCGGTAGTAGCGGACCATGTCGTACTCGATGCGGTCGCGCTCCGGTTCCGGGAGGTCGGACTCGTCGAACGTCTCGTACGCCCACGTGAAGACGGCCATCTGGCGGCCGGCGTCGTTGACGTAGTAGTGGCGGTCCACGTCGTTGCCGGCGTATTCGAGCAGGTTCGCGACGGCGTCCCCGACGATGGGGTTGCGCGCACGGCCGACGTGGACCGGGCCGGTCGGGTTCGCGCTCGTGTGTTCGACGACGACGGAGTCGCCGATCGAGTCGAGGCGGCCGCTCTCCTCGCGGACGGCGAGCGCGTCGGCGAAGTAGGTCTTGCTGGGCGTGAAATTGACGTACGGACCCTGTGTCGCGACCGAGTCGACGTAGATGGTCTCGGAGAGGTCGACCGCGTCGGCGAGCTCGCCGGCGACCTGCGGTGGTGGTGCGCCGGCTTCGCTGGCGAGTCGGAAGGCGACCGAAGACGCGAGGACGGCGTCGAACTCCTCGGGCGGAACCTCGATACCGAGGTCGTCGCTCGGATAGCCGCAGTCGTCGAGCGCGTCGGCGAGGACGGCCGAGACCTCCTCGCGGAAGGCGATGAACATGGCTCCCGTTTCCTGTGAGTGATAAAGGGGCTTGCGGAGATGATCGGTGAGCGCAGCGAGCCAATCTCAACCGACGCGGGAGCGAGCAGAGCGAGCGACACGCAGAGATGAGTGGCGGACAACGCGAGCAGTAGTAACGTAGGTAGGAACGTCGAATCACCCGTGGGAGCACGGAGTGGTAATCTATTTTGTCGCAAACAACAGTGAAATTCAACATTCAGCGCCGCTAAGACTGCGTCACTCGCGAGGACGACAAGAAGCTCGTGGTGGGCAACTCCGGGTGTATCTTCGAGAAGACGCCCAGTGGACGCAACTCGACTCTCCGGTGGAAGGCAATCTGCTCGAAGCCCGATACGGTCGGCCGGCTCCCGACAGCGAGAACGTCTACCCCGACGTGGCCGTCGGCTCCTCGGGACTCGCCGTGTTCCGACTGCCGCCGGAAGTGACCCAGAATTACCCCTCTGTTCTCATCTGTTTCGCCCCGACAGCGACGGCTTTAGGCCCGCGGCCCGCGACCGTCGGGTATGAGCGACACCGGGCCGAAACAGGTGGACGACCCGGAGTACCACAGCCGGAACCACACCGCCGCACAGACCTGCGGGTGGACGGCGAACGCCCTCCGCGGCGAAGGACGCTGTTACAAGAACACCTTCTACGGCATTCAGTCACACCGCTGTATCCAGATGACGCCCGTCGTGAAGTGCAACGAGCGGTGTGTCTTCTGCTGGCGCGACCACGCGGGCCACGCGTACGAACTCGACGAGGTCGAGTGGGACGACCCCGAAGCGGTCGTCGACGCCTCCATCGAGCTGCAGCGCAAACTGCTGTCCGGCTTCGGGGGCAACGACGAGGTTCCGCGCCGCGTCTTCGACGAGGCGATGGAGCCGCGCCACGTCGCCATCTCGCTGGACGGCGAGCCGACGCTGTACCCGTATCTGCCGGAGCTCATCGAGGCGTTTCACGACCGCGACATCACGACCTTCCTCGTCTCCAACGGCACCCGGCCCGAGGTGCTCGACGCGTGTGACCCGACCCAGCTGTACGTCTCCGTCGACGCCGCGGACCGCCACACCTTCGACGAAACGGTCGCCGCGATAGAAGACGACGCCTGGGAGCGACTGCTCGACACGCTCGACGTGCTGGCAGAGAAAGACGAGACGCGGACGGTCATCCGGACGACGCTCGTCGACGGCTTCAACATGCACACCCCGGAGTGGTACGCCGTCATGTGCGAGCGCGCCGACATCGACTTCCTGGAGATGAAAGCGTACATGTACGTCGGCCACTCCCGGAGCCGACTCGGCCACGAGAACATGCCGAGCCACGAGGAGGTGAAGGCGTTCACCGAACGCGTCGGGGAGTTCCTCCCGGACCACGACACCTTCCGCGAGGTTCCCGACTCCCGTGTCACCCTGCTCTCGCGCGACGAGGACACGTGGGTGCCGAAGCTGAAGGGCGGCAGCGAGTTCTGGTCGTAGCGTTCCACTTCTGCGATGCGTGCCAGTAACGATATGCTTAACCACGCGAAGGTCCCACTTTGAGGTATGCAAGAGCAGGTCGCGTCCGTCGGTCCGGACGAACTCACGACGCTCAAGGAACTCGCGCTCGCGGGCAGCATCGACGGGCCAACCACGGTGACGTGTGCGGTCGTCGCCGAACGGCTCGACGTCTCGAACCAGACCGCCTCCCGCCGGCTCCAGCGGCTCGAATCCGCCGGACTCATCGAGCGGGAGATGCTCGGTGACGGCCAGCGCGTCACCCTCACCGACGACGGCGAACGCGTGCTCCGCAGCGAATACGAGCAGTACCGCCACATCTTCGAGCGTGACCCGTCGGTCGCCTTCGACGGCCACGTCACCAGCGGGATGGGCGAGGGCCGCCACTACATCTCCCTGCCCGGCTACATGGAGCAGTTCGAGGAGAAACTGGGCTACGAGCCGTTCCTCGGCACACTCAACGTCGAACTCAACGACGAGTCCGTCGCCGCCCGCAGCCGGATGGACAGCTTCGAGCCTGTTCAAATCGACGGCTGGGAGGGGGAAGACCGCACCTACGGCCCGGCGTTCTGCTGGCCGGCGACCGTCGAGGCCGACGAGGCGTCGTTCGAGACGGCCCACGTCATCGCGCCCGAGCGCACCCACCACGACGCCGACAAGCTGGAGATCATCGCCCCGGTCAAGCTCCGGGACGAACTCGACCTCACGGACGACCAGGAGGTGACGGTGCGTGTCACAGCAGAGTAACGCAGCTGTCGACGCGGCAATCGCAGCCTACCGCCGCGGCGAGCCGATCTTAGTCCACGACGCCGCCGACCGGGAGGGGGAGACCGACCTCATCTACCCGGCACACGCAGTCGACGCCGACGCAGTCGCGCGGCTCCGCAACGACGCGGGCGGACTCATCTGCGTCGCGCTCTCGGACGAGGTGGCAGCGGCGTGGTCGCTCCCGTTCATGCAGGAGCAACTCGACCATCCCGCGGCGGCCGACCACGAACTCGCGTACGACGAGCGCTCGTCGTTCTCGCTGACGGTGAACCACCGCGACACGTTCACGGGCATCACCGACGCCGACCGCGCGCTCACCATCTCGCGGCTGGGCGAATCGGCCCGCGCACCCGACACGCTGGAGTTCGCGGCCGACTTCCGCGCGCCGGGGCACGTCCACCTACTCCGGGCCGCCCCCGAGCTACTGGGCGACCGACAGGGCCACACCGAACTCGCGGTTGCGCTCGCCATCGCGGCCGACCGGCCGCCGGCGGCCGTGGTGTGTGAGATGTTAGACGACGAGACGGGCGAGGCGCTCTCGCCGGCTGACGCCCGGACGTACGCCGACCGCAACGGGCTCGCTTACGTAGAGGGCGCGGACCTCATCGCGCGGCTGGCGTAGGCAGTTTCTGCGACATTTAAGTTACGAGCGACCGACGAGTTCGTATGTCCGCGTTCGAAGCGATGGAAGACGACGGTGTCATCTGGCAGAACGGCGAGTTCGTCGATTGGCGTGACGCGACGACGCACGTCCTCTCACACGGGCTCCACTACGGCTCGGGCGTCTTCGAGGGCGTCCGTGCGTACGACACACAGAAGGGGACGGCGCTGTTCCGCTGGGAGGAACACCTCGACCGACTGTACGAGAGCACCAAGCCGTACGACATGGACATCGAGCACGATCGCGAGGAGCTCACCGAGGCGACCTTGGAGCTGCTCGACCGCAACGAGCTCGAGTCGGCGTACATCCGCCCGATTGCCTTCTACGGCTACGACAGTCTCGGCGTCTCGCCGAAGGACTGCCCGACCGACGTGGCCATCGCCGCGTGGGAGTGGGGCGCATATCTCGGCGAGGAGGCCCTCAAGAACGGTATCGACGTGATGGTCTCCTCGTGGCGAAAACACGCCTCCAGTCAGATTCCGACCAACGCCAAGACGACCGGGCTGTACGTCAACAGCATGCTGGCCGGCGAGGAGGCTCGACGCAACGGTTTCGTCGAGGCCATCGTCCTCAACAAGGAGGGGAACGTCGCCGAGGGACCGGGCGAGAACATCTTCCTCGTGCGCGACGACGAAATATTCACGCCCGGACTCTCGGAGTCCATCCTCGACGGCATCACCCGCGAAACCGTCATCACGCTGGCCGAGGAGCGCGGCTACACCGTCCACGACAACGTCTCCATCTCGCGTGGCGAACTCCACACCGCCGACGAGCTGTTCTTTACTGGCTCCGCCGCCGAGGTCACCCCCATCAAGCAGGTGGACAACGTCACCATCGGCTCGGGAACCCGTGGCCCGGTCACCGAGGAACTCCAGACCGCCTTCTTCGACCTCGTCGAGCGCAAGACGGACGACCACGACGAGTGGTTCACCTACGTCTGAGCCGGTCGAATAGTCACACCCTTTTCGCTCGCCGCCGTGGCCGCGGTATGGAGTGCAACCACTGTGGCGGCCCGACGACGATGTACGAGGTCCCGCTGAATCTGCGCGAGTACGTGGACAGCGAGTACGTCGCGACCTGTACGCGGTGTCTCGCCAGCCAGCCGGCGGAGTTCGGCGACGAGCCGGACTTCTCGCGCGTCTCTGACGAGTTTCCGGAAGGCACGGCCGGCGCGGCGATGGCACTGGCGCTCGGGATGATGGACTCGCTCGCGCTCAACCGCAGCGACATCGAGGGGCTGCTCGAAGCCGTCGAGAGCGAGGGTGTCGACCCGCTGCTCGTGCTCGACCGGCTGTCGAGTCAGGGGAACGTTCGACTCCACTTCGACGTGAGCCGCCGTCGCCACCAACTCGAACAGCTGTTGTAGAGCGAGCCATCGCTGACGTTGACATGTCCGCGAGAGCGGGAACTGAGTCGGCGGAGCTTACTCCTTGATATCGAGGGTGAACTGCTCGTTTTCGAGCACGGAGTTCAGAACGACGCTGGTGTTCGACTCCTTGATGTCGGGGTCGATGAGCAGTTCCTTGATCTGGGAGTTCATGTGGTCGGTGTCGGTGAACTTCCCGATGGCGATCACGTCGTGGTCGCCCGTCACCTCGTACACCGAAATCATCTGGCTGTGTTCGCGCAGTCGCTCGGTGATGTCGGGGAGCGCAGAGCCTTCGCACTTGAGCTGGATGATAGCGGTCACGTCGTAGCCGAGTTCATCGTAGCCGACGACGGGTGTGTACCCGGAGATGATCCCCGACTCTTCGAGGTCGGAGATGTGGTTGGAGACGGTGGTGACGCTCACGCCGAGTTCCTCCGCGAGCGAGCGGAGGGAGGCGCGGCCGTCTTCGAGAAGTGCGTTCACCAACCGTCGGTCGAGGTTTTCGTACGTCATTACACCTGGTAACGCATCCCCACCATTATAAGTTTACGAATATCCAGTTCCTGAGCGAGCTCGGTATGTTTTGCGAAGATAGATACTGCTTTAATACCGGGGACGTTCAGTACGTCTGTCTCGAACATGACGGAGGACACTGCACCGGACGGCGGCCTTTCGGCGGAAGCACAGCGCGTACTGGACGAAATCGACGAGAAGGACGTCGACTTCCTCAGACTCCAGTTCACGGATATCCTCGGCACAGTCAAGAACGTCGCCGTTCCCGCCGACCAGGCGGAGAAGGCGTTCACCGAGGGAATCTACTTCGACGGCTCCTCTATCGAGGGGTTCGTCCGTATTCAGGAGTCGGACATGCGGCTCAAGCCCGACGCGAGCACGTTCGCTATTTTGCCGTGGCGCGACGGCCACTCCGCGCGGCTCATCTGTGATGTCATCAACACGTCGACGGGCGAGCCGTTCGAGGGTGACCCGCGACACGTACTGAAGGGCGCACTCGACCGCGCAGCGGAGATGGGCTACGAGGTCAACGCCGCTCCCGAACCGGAGTTCTTCCTCTTCGAGGAAGACGAGGACGGGCGCGCAACGACGAAGACGAACGACGCCGGCGGCTACTTCGACCTCGCGCCGAAGGACCTCGCCTCGGACGTGCGTCGTGACATCATCTTCGGGCTCGAGGAGATGGGCTTCGACATCGAGGCCTCCCACCACGAGGTCGCACAGGGCCAACACGAGATCAACTTCGAGTACGACGACGCCCTGACGACGGCCGACAACGTCGGGACCTTCCGGACGGTCGTCCGCGCGATTGCCGCACAACACGACCTCCACGCCACGTTCATGCCGAAGCCGATTCCGCGGATCAACGGCTCGGGCATGCACACCCACATCTCGCTGTTCACCGAGGACGGCGAGAACGCCTTCCACGACGGCGACGACGAGTTCGACCTGAGCGAGACGGCAAAGCAGTTCACCGCCGGCATCCTCGAACACGCCGAGGCGCTGGCGGCCGTGACGAACCCGACCGTCAACAGCTACAAGCGACTCGTCCCCGGCTACGAGGCCCCGGTGTACGTCGCGTGGTCCGACCGCAACCGCTCCGCGCTCATCCGCAAGCCGGCCGCTCGCGTCCCGGCCGCTTCACGTATCGAGGCGCGCTTCCCGGACCCGTCGTGTAACGCGTATCTCGCCTTCGCGGCGCTCATCCACGCCGGACTCGACGGCATCGAGAACGACCTCGACTGCCCGGACCCGGTTCGCGAGAACATCTACGAGTTCGACGAGCAGAAGCGCGAGGAGCACGGCATCACCACGCTGCCGTCGAACCTCGGCGAGGCGCTCGACGCGCTCGAAGACGACGAACTCGTGATGGACGCGCTCGGCGACCACGTCGCCGAGAAGTTCCTCGAGGCCAAGAACGCCGAGTACGACGACTACCGCGTCGACGTCTCCGACTGGGAGCTCGACCGCTACCTCGAAACGTTCTAACGCGTTTCTCCTTCTCCTTCTTTCGCGCGTCGACAGCGACGGCCCACGACTACCCGAGGAGTCGCTCCGTCGCCAGCGGCGACGTGAGAATCAGCGTGATACCACCGGCGGCGGCGACGAACAGCGCGACGACGCTCGCGTCACCGACGAAGGCAGTCCCGCCCGCAAGTACCGCACCGGCGAGCGCGGCGACTGCCGTCACTACCCCCTCAGTGCGCGTCGAGAACGCCGGAAGCCGTCCACCGACGATGGTCCACGTGATGCGACCGGCGAGCGTGGCTCCGGCGATCGCGGCCGTCTCCGGGGTCAGTGTCGCGAACATCCCGACGAGCGCGACGGCGAGTGCAATCGAGAACGCGCGCTTGACTCTCCGGCCGCGAGTGGCGAACCAGACGACGGCTAGATAGCCGCCACCGACGGCGAGACCGGCGAGTACGTCACCGAGATAGTGGACGCCGATGACGACCCGCGAGAGCGCGATTAGCGCGACCAGCGCGGCTGCACCGCCGTATCGGAGCCGACGGCTCCCCCACCGGCTCACGAGCGCGATGGCCCCGTATATCGCCGCGCTCCCGGTGGCGTGTCCGGAGGGGAGACTGTAGCTGTCGCTCGTCGCGAGGGAGCGCCAGACGGGGTCGAGCGAGGGGGGAAGCCACGCGAGGTCGCGGGCGGTCTCGGCACCGGGTGGGCGCGAGTGCGTGACCGCCAGCTTCAGCAGGTAGGTAACGGCGAGCGCACCGAGCGCGACGGCGATGACAAAGGCAACGCGTTCACGGACGCGCTCGCCGCGCAGTCGCGGGTGGACACCCGCGAAGGCGTACGCGAGCGTCAGGACGGACAGATACCACCAGAAGTCACCCAGTTGGGTGAGCAGCGTGAAGACGACGATGACGACATCGGGGGCGTCACGAAGCGCGGCGACGACACCGAAGTTGTGGCTCATTTCCGCCGGTCGGCGACGGTGTCACGCAGCTTGAACGGTAGCTGTGCCGCGGAGAGTCCCCCGCTGACGATGAGCATTAGCGCGTACAGCCCGAGCGTCGACAGCCAGATGACGAGCATCGCGAGGACGGCCCACCCGCCCGAGAGCTGGGTGAACGCGCCCAGCGTCATGACCGTTCCGTACAGCAAGACGAGATACGGACCCCAGCCGCGGGCCTTCCCGGAGCGAACCTTCCGACGGACGTACCGCTTGAGGTCACGCTCCAGGTCGTCGCGTTTGACCGTTCGCTCCTCCACCTCGTCTTCGAACTCGGCGAGTCGTTCACGGAGTTCACGAATCTCCTCGTCGCGGCTGTCTCGTTCACCACGTTCGTCGGCGTCCTCGCTCACATCGAGAGTGGTCGTACCGGTGGCTGATAAGCCCCTCCCTCCTGTCCCGTGGGCGTCGGGGTCGAGGAGGTCACTCTCGTCGTCGATACGCCCGGCGAGGACGGCGTTCACGACGACACCGACGAGGAGGATGATACCGCCGATGTAGAGGAAGGTCACGAGCAGGAGCACGCCGCCGAGGACACCGTATGCCTGGTACGTCGCGGCCTGTTCGGCGTAGATTCGGAAGCCGACCTGTAGACCGGCCCAGCCGACGGCGGCGACGAGCGCCCCCGGAACCGCCTCACGGACCGTCACAACGCCACGGTCGGGAAGCACGTAGTAGAGCGGTAAGAAGACGAACAACAGTCCGAGCACGAGCAGTCCCGTCCCGGCCACGTTAGCCATGTCGACGCCGACGATGGAGCGGTCGACGCGAGCGACGACGAAGCCGACGATGACCGTCGCCGCGACGCCGAGACCGACGCCGACGAGCGCGACGAAACCGTCGCGGAGCTGGTCGAACATCGACTGCTCGTCGACGGTGCCGTAGATCGTGGTGAACGCGACCTTCAGCCCGCGGAATAGCTTCAGCGCCGACCAGACGAGAAGCGCGGTGCCGATGACGGTCGCTCCGCCCCTGCCGGCGGCGTTGACGAGCGCGCTCTCGACGAGCGCGCCGGCCTGCTGGCCGAAGGAGTTCGCGGCCGCGGTGCCGAGGGTCGCGGCCAACTCCGGCCCGCCGACGACGCTGACGGCGACGACGGTGAGCAACAACAGCGGGAGCAGCGAGATGAACGCGTAGTAGGCGAGACTCGCGGCGATGAACGTGATTTGGTCGCTCCGGACCACGGTGACGACCGTCCTCACGGTGTCGAGCGGGCCGGACTGACGGCGGTTCATACCCGGAGGTGGGCGACTCCCTACTAATAATCGCCGGGATGCCACGTCTCGTCCGGGTCGACGTGGCCCCCGAGGACAGCGTTGAGCGTCGCGCCGACGAGTACGACCAGACCGCCGACGTAGAGCCAGCCGAGCGAGAGCACGACGACCCCGAGCGCGCCGTACTGCCACGGTCCGCCGGTGGTGGCGTACCAGCGGACGACGACCGTCGCGAGAGTCCAACTCCCGGCGGACAGCGCCGCGCCCGGAAGTGCGTCACGCACCCGGACGGTCGCCGACGGGAAGACGACGAACGTCGGGACGACGGCACAGACGAGTCCGACGAACAACAGGACGGTCCCGCCGGGAGCGAGCCAACCGTCAGAGACACCGTGGACGAGGTGGGTTCCGAGCACACCGAGGACGGCGAGCGCGAAGGTGTCGGCGAGCGCGACCGTGCTCACGTCCCGGAGCGCAGTCGACCGCTCGCGGCGTTCGCCGTAGATGCTTGCGAACCCCCGTTCGAGCGTCTGGAACAGCCGGGACCCACCGAACGCGAGCGTCGCCGTCGCGAGCAGCGTCGCCTCGAACCGGCCGCGTGCGTCCCGGACGTTCGACTCGATGAGCGAGCCGACGCCGGGGTCGAGCGTCTCCGTGAGGAGAGCGAGCACCCGCGAGCCGGTCGGCTCGCCGACGAGCGCGGCGACCGCGGCGACGAACAACACGCCGAGGGGGACGAGCGCGAGGAACGCGAAGTACGCGAGTGCGCCCGCGAGCGTCGACACGTCGGCGCGGCGACCGGTGGCGTACACGTCGCGGGCGAGTCAGCGCATACCCGACGGTCGCCGCGCAGGCAGTTATAAGACGGCGTCGCGAATCTCGCCGACCGAGGCCGGCGTCTTGAACGTCGTTCCGCCGTAGTGGCTGCGGGAGGCCGGGTGGCCGGCGTCCCGGAGCGCGTCGAGAAAGTCGGCCATCCCGATGGCCGATTCACCCCAGTTGCCGTACAGTTCGTGTTGGTCGTAGTGGGTCGGGTCGTGGCGCTCGGCTTCGAGGCGGTTACAGAGCCGCCGCGCCTTCGTCGCCTCCCCCATCGCGTCGGTGACTCGGTCGCGGACTTCAGCGGCAAACGACTGGTCGTGGGTCGGGCCGAGCCACAGCGGGCCGGCGGTCTGGGTGGCGTGGTCGCAGTGTGGACACTCGTCGGTCGGGTCGGCGATGAGTCCGTACTCGTGGTCGCGCCAGTAGCAGTGGTTACACCAGTCGACGTAGCCCAGCTGGTCGATGCGGTCGTTCGCCTTGCTCGCGCCCGAATCGAGCGCGAGGTACGTCCGGACGTAGTGGCTGGTCGCGTGGGTGAAGACGGGGGTCGCGGCCACGTCGTACCGGGCCGCAGTCCGGACGGATGCCGACAGCAGGGTCCGGGTCCCCATCTCGGGGTGGAACTCCGTGTTGCGCGGGACAGCGCCGTACTTGCGGACGCCGCTCTTGAAGTGGGCACCACACAGCGGGGCGGTGTCCGTAGCCGTGATACACAGCAGTTCGCTCGCGCCGTTGAACGCCGCATCAAGGAACGGGACGACCGTTCCGAACGGATCGAGGTCCACCACGTCGTAGTGGTGTTCGTACAGGTGGGCGTTGACGTTCGTTCGCTCGGTGTCGCCCGCGAGGTCGTTGCGGTCGAGGTTCCGGGCCGCGAGGTCCGTCGCGTCGCCGTCGATGTCGGTACAGGTCACGTCCCAGCCGGCGTTTGCCGCGCGGACGCCACGGACGCCGGAGGCGCACATCGCGTCGAGATACGTGCCGGGACCGTCGCGTTCCGTCTCGGCCCACGTGTCGAGGACGGCGACGGTGAGGTCGCGGTTCAGTTCCTGTGTGGGGTTGAAGAAGACGCCCTCGCCGGTCCCCTCGCTCGCGCCGTCGCGCGTCTCGGACACCTCGATGGTGACGCCGCCTTCTGATACGTTCATACGGCGAGTCGCCGCTCGCGGGCGAAAAGGGGTTTCATTCCGGGTACTTCGGTTCTCGGCGCTGTGCGCGTTCGAGTGCCCGCTCGACGACGTCGGTTACGTCACCGGTGAACGGGTCGCCGTGGCCGGCGTACATCGCGCCGACCTCATGAAGATGGGGGAGCAGGTCCTGCAGCGATTCGATGAGTCGCTCGCGCGACTGGCCGGCCATGTCCGTGCGCCCGAAGCTGCCGTCGTCGAAGGCTCCGTCGTTGTAGACGACGACATCGCCCGAGAAGAGCGTCCCGTCGGAGACGAAAGAGACGTGGTCGTCGGCGTGGCCGGGCGTGTACACCGCGTCGAACTGCTCGTCGCCGATTGGGACGGTGTCGCCGTCGTCGATGGCGTGGGTCCGGTAGTCGTGGTCGGCGTAGGCGTACACGTCGGGGTCGAATCGGTCGACGACGGCGTCTAACTGGGCGACGTGGTCGCCGTGTTGGTGGGTGAGGACGACCGCATCGACGGTGTCGACGTGCGATTCGATGACCTCGACGACGCCGTCCATCGCGCCGGCGTCGACGAGGGTGGTCGTCTCACCGGGGACGAGATACGCGTTGCAGGTGAACACCTCTGCGTCTGCAGTGACCGGAATCGGGTCCATAGCCGGGGTACGTGAGGCGGACGCTTGAGCCTGTGGACGACCCGTGAACTTTTCCGTCCAGATTAGTAATTTACGTACACATATGGGATTTGGGAGCTACGATGAGTCCGAACAGGAGAATCAGGAGTACGACACCGACTTCGAGGACGAAGACGGCATCAACGCCGCGGAACACGACCACGACGGCGAGGTCTCCTTCGATCTGGACTCCAGTGACGAACTGCTCGACCAGTTCCAGGAGATGCAGGACGACGACTGAGTGAAGCAGGCCACCCGCGCGGTCGGTATCGCCGAGTCGGCCGGCGACGGCGAGTCCACCCTCGCCGCGGCGGTCGTCCGCGCCGACCGAACCGTCGACGGACTGGAGTACGGCCGCTGTACCGTCGGCGGACTCGACGCGACCGACACCGCCTGTTCGCTTCTCTCGCGACTCGACCGGCCCGACGCCCAGTACGTACTGCTTGCGGGCATCGCGCCCGCGTGGTTCAATCTCTTCGACCTCGACCGAATCCACGAGCGGGTCGACCGTCCCGTCGTCTCCGTCTCCTTCGAGGCGAGCGCTGGACTCGACGCCGCGCTCGCCCGCGAGTTCGACGGCGACGCACTCGTGACACGGCGTGACATCTACGAGCGCCAGCCCCCGCGGACGAACGTCACGGTCAACGACGACGAGCTGTGGGTGCGAGCCGTCGGCACCGACGATCCCGAACCAATCGTGCGAGGGTTCACGCCCGAGGGTGGCCGACCCGAACCGCTCCGCGTCGCACGCCTTGTGGCCCGCGCCGGGCGGCGGTTCCGGGCGGATTCTTAACTGCGGGTCGCGTGCAGTCGGTATGGACGGACTGGACGTGACGGCGTGTGAACGCTGTCCGGAGCTGTGTGTCTCGCGCTCGCGCATCGTCAACGGCGTCGGTCCGGCGGACGCGGACCTGCTGTTCGTCGGCGAGGGCCCGGGCGCGAACGAGGACGAGCAGGGCGAGCCGTTCGTCGGCCGCTCGGGGACGGTGCTCGACGACGCGCTCCGGGATGCGGGGCTCGCCCGCGGCGACGTGCGCATCACCAACTGCGTGCGCTGTCGCCCGCCCGAGAATCGAGACCCGACGACGGGCGAACTCAATAACTGCCGCGAGTATCTGGAGACGGAAATCGAGCGGCTCGACCCCGAACTCATCGTCACGATGGGGAAGGTGCCTTCCGAACACCTGCTCGAGCGGTCCGTCGGCGTGACCACGGAGGCCGGCGACCTGTTCGACGTGCGAGTGGGCGAGTCGTCGTACCGACTGCTCGTATCGGTACATCCGGCGGCGACGCTGTACGACCGGAGTCAACGAGAGACGTTCGAGACGGCAATCGCCCGCGCGGCCGAGGTGGCGGGCGTTGGCGACAGCGAGTCGGGACAGTCCCGACTCGGCGACTACTGAGCTAGTTCGCGTCGGTGCGGCCGAGCCACTTGTTCCCGTCGAACAGCCCGCGGACGGTCTCGACGAGGCCCTTGCCGGTGTCCTCGCCGGGTCGCAACCGGGCGCGGATGCGCGAGGAGATGAGTTCGACGCTGACGACGATGAGCATCACCATGATGAGACCCGCGGCGGCGGCAGCGTACGCCTGGTCGCTGCCGAACTGGAGTTTCAGCTTGATGTACTGACCCAGCCCGCCGGCCCCGACGACGCCGAGCGAGATGGCGATGCGGGTGTTGATCTCGAGCACGTACAGCGTCCACGCGATGAAGGAGGTGGACACCTGCGAGAGCATGCCGAAGATGACGGTCTGTGCGCGGCCGGCACCCGTCGAGGAGATGGCTTCGATCGGGCCGTCGTCGATCTCCTCGAGTTCGTCCGTGAAGAGGCGACCGAGGTTGCCGATGGTGTCGGTCGCAATCGCGATGATGGCGGACTTCTCGGAGATGCCAAACAGCGCGATGTAGATGAACACCCACACCAGCGCCGGCACCGAGCGGATGGCCGACATCGTGCCACGGAAGATGAAGTTGAACGGGAACGGCGTCACGCGCTCGGAGCCGAGCACGCCAAACAGGAGCGCGAGCGGGAAGCCGAGGACCGTTCCGGTGAAGCCGACGATAATCGTCGTGATGGCGGCCGGGACGAGCAGGCTCCCGCTGAGTTGGGTCTGACCGGCGGCCTCGACGATCGTCCACGGGTTGGTGAGCGTGTACCAGATCGCGCCGAGTCCACCAATCTCCTCTTGACGGGTCGCGAGCGTCAGGTCGATGAAGTCCGGCTGGAGGAACCGGGAGACGCTGTCGAGCCAGATGGGGAACTGCTGGATGAACTGCGCGAGCGTGAACTCGACGTACACCATCCCCAACGCGGTCAAGCCGAGAATGACGAAGAGACCGAAGAAGCCCAGAATACGACGGACGAGTTGTTGACTCTCGATTCGCTCCTTGACGTTTTGAATGTCGCTTGTTGCCATGATTACGTTTCGGCCAGGTGTTCGACGCCGGTCTCGCTCTCCGCGTCGCCGTCGCCGTAGTAGATGCGGTCGACCACGTCCATCGTCAGGTCCTCCTTCCCGCCGTCGAAGACGACCTCCCCGTCGCGGAGTCCGAGGAACCGCTCGCCGAACTCGCGGGCGATGTTGACCTGGTGGAGCGAGACGACAGAGGTCAGGTCCCGGTCGTCCGCGGCCAGCTTCAGATACCGCATGACCTCCTGTGCGGCCTTGGGGTCGAGACTCGCGACCGGTTCGTCAGCGAGCAGGAGCTCGGGGTTCTGTGTGAGCGCGCGGGCGATGCCGACGCGCTGTTGTTGGCCGCCGGACATGGAACCGGCACGCTGGTCGGCCTCGTCGAGCAGCCCGACCGTGTCGAGCGCCTCCAGCGCGAGGTCTTTGTCCTTCTCCTCGTAGTTCGAGATGACGCTGTCGACCGTCTCGGTCCGGTTCAACGCGCCCGTCAGCGAGTTGCGGTAGGCGCTCATCGACTCGACCAAATAATGCATCTGGAACACCATCGCCACGTCCGAGCGCGTGCCGGTCACCTCCGCGCCGCCGATTTCGAGCGTCCCCTCCGTCGGCTGTGTCAGTCCGTTCAAAATTCGAAGCAACGTCGACTTTCCCGCACCGGAGGGGCCCAGTAGGACGACGAACTCACCGTCCTTGAGTTCGAAGGACACGTCGTCCAACGCGACCGTGTCCTCGCCGTAGACCTTGGTGAGCCCTGATGCTGTAACTGTCGCCATTCTTGTCTCTATCGTAACGTGGTAACCTCAGTAGTCAAAATGCTGTGCTTTTTCTCCGCGCGTTTTGACGGCTCAGGACTCGAAGACGTCCTGACCGTAGCCGAGCGAGTCAGCGAGGTCGATAACAGGCTGGTAGTCGTCGACCGTCGCGGCGCGGACGCCGTCGAACCAGATGTCGTCTTCCGTCCCCTCTTCGCCGTCCTCGCCGTAGTACATCGTGTCCGGTGCGCTCGTGAACGCCTCGGTGACCGCGGTCTGCTCCTCGTCGGTAAGCTGTGGACTCACGACGATGGGGGCACGCGGAATGCCCTGTCGGTCGTCGACAAGCTGTAGCCCGTCGGCGAGACCGTCGTCGTTGTCGCCGGAGGCGATGAAGTAGCCGACACCGGCCGCGTCGGCCTGCTCGGTCTGGAGCGCTTCGAGCGCGCTCGCGTGACTCGACCACGTCGGGTTGAAGTCGGCACCCGACGGGCTACCCGGCGAGTCCGGCACAGAGAAGCCGGCCTCCTGCAGCATGAACAGCGGGTAGAGCGACCCGGACGCCGACAGCGGGTCGGCGAAGGCCACGTCACGGCCTTCGAGGTCCTCGAGCGAGGAGATGTCCGTGCCGTCGCGCGTGATGATGATGGAACGGTAGGTCCAGCCGCCGTAGGCGCGGCGCTGGAGGATGATTTCGGCCTGGTCGTTGTTCACGCCGAGGGCGGCCGCGAACGGGCCGGTCTCTGCGATATCTGCGGTCTGGGAGTCCAGCGCGTTCAGCGTCGCGGAGTAGTCAGCCGCGTAGTCGATGGTTACCTCGTCGGCCATGTCGATCGACTCGCTGAGCTGTTCTCGGACCGGCGTGTACTGTGCACGCATCTGCTCTTGCGGTTCGGTCGGCGACATGAGGAACTGGATCGCCCCGTCGTTGAACGGGTCGGAGCCGAACGACCCGATACAGCCACTGAGGCCGGTGAGTCCAACTGTGCCAGCGATGCCCGCGGATTTGAGGAAGGTGCGCCGGTTCGTCATCGGAATTCAGCTAACGGTTGGACACCACTATGTTAAATGTTGCTATTAGTCCCACATAGATACACACAATTGTGTATGATCGTCGCCGACAGGTGGAGGAAAACCGACTTCTCCCCCCGCCACCAACGGGAAGTATGAGCGTCCAAACGACGGCCGACATCGTCCTCGTCGACTACGGGCTGGGGAACCTCCGCTCTGCGACCCGCGGACTCGAACGCGCGGGCGCGAGCGTCACTATCAGCGACGACCCCGGACGGTTCCACGCCGCCGACGGCGTCGTCCTCCCGGGGGTCGGTGCCTTCGCCGAAGGGATGGAAAACGCCGCCTCAATTCGCGACGGACTCGTCGAGTACGCAAAAGAGGGGCGACCGCTCTTTGGCATCTGTCTCGGCATGCAGATGCTGCTCACGTCGAGTGAAGAGGCCGACACGGAAGGGCAGGGCGACGTGCAAGGGCTCGATTTGATTCCGGGCCGAAACCGCCGTTTTGCCGAGGGACAGAAGATTCCGCAAATGGGCTGGAACGAACTGTCGGTCGGGCGCGACCACCCTATCACGGAGGGCATCGACGGGGAGTACGCCTACTTCGTCCACTCCTACTACGCTGACCCCGACGACGAACGGGCCGTCGTCGCTGAGACCGACTACGGCATCGACTTCCCGGCCATCGTCGCCAACGAGGCAGGCAACGTCTTCGGGACGCAGTTCCACCCCGAGAAGTCCGGCGAGACCGGCCTTCGGATTCTCCGCAACTTCGTCGACTACTGCGTCGAGTAACGCAATCCCAAACTGTACATCCGGCTCGTCGGTGATGGTGTCTGCCCGGTGAGCAATCCCGCCTCCGCGAGTTCGTCGACGAGCGCGTCTCGCACCGTCTGCAGGACCTCTATAGCTCGCGGTACACGCGTGGCCGGCGAAAGTCCACGTTCCCGCGTTACAGGAACTCGCGCACGTCGGAGTACCACATGTCGTGGCGGTCGACCTCGTCCACGCGCTGGGCGATGGCGACCGCAAGCGCGTGCCAGCAGCGTTCGGTCGGGTCGTCGGGGTCGAGGTTGTACTGGGCGTCGCGACACTGACAGCCGCCGTCCTCGACGACGTGCTCCTCGGAGTGGCCGACGACGACGGTGAAGTCGTTGTACTCCTTGACGCGCGACTCGGCGACGGCCTCGATGGCCTTCGCGCCGCGCTCGCCGTGCGTCGAGAGGATGGCATCGACTATTCCGGGAGTGAGTTCCCCCGCCGCGTCAAGCTCCGTCTGCCACTCCTCGACGGCGTTCACGCCCTGCGGTTCTCGGGGATGGCGCAAAAGGGGTTCGGTGGCGTCGCTGTCGGCCGGAAAAACGCGGAGAAGAACGCGGATTATGCGGCGCGGCGTTCCTTCGCCTTCGGGCGGAGCTTCTTGTAGCCACACTTTCGGCAGCGGTCGGCGCGCTGTGCGTTGCGCGCGTTACACCGCATACAGATCATCTTCTCCAGCGTGCGTGCTTCCGCTTCCTCGAAACTGGCCATGTCAGATATATCGGAACCGCGCGGTTAAACCTTTCCGAGTCTCCCATCCGGATATGCGCCGCTACGCGATGGTCGATTCCTTGCCCGTCACCGTTGACTCGCTCACGCTCTCGCGTCGCGAACGCGATGTATCGAGCGGCTTCACCCGCGTCACGACCACGGTCGAACTCTCCGGCGACGGCTGTGTCGGCCGCGGCGAGGACGTGTGTTATGAGGCTGAGGACCACGCCGACTACCCCCGCCCAGACCTCACCGGCGAGTGGGAGTTCGACGGTCTCTCGGACGCCATCTCGGAGGCCGACCTCTGGCCGAGCGACCCGTCACAGCACCACGCCCCAGCCTTCCGACAGTGGGCGTTCGAGTCTGCGGCGCTCGATTTGGGGCTGTCGCAGGCCGAGATGACGCTCGCCGAGGCGCTCGACACCGAACCAGAGCCGGTCCGGTTCGTCGTCTCGACGCGACTCGACGGCTTCGGCCGCATCGAATCGCTGCTCGACGCGAACCCTGACGCCGAGTTCAAGCTCGACCCCACGCCCGAGTGGGACGACGCGCTGCTCGGACGGTTGACGGACCTCGACCGCGTGCGCGTGCTCGACCTGAAGGGGCTGTACGAGGGGACTGAAGTCGACACCGAACCCTCCGCCGCCTTCTACGAGCGTATCGTCGAGACGTTCCCCGACGCGATTATCGAGGACCCCGCCGTCACGGGCGAGACGATGGACGTCGTGGAGCGAGAACGCGACCGCGTCGCGTGGGATTACCCGATTACGGGCGTTCCGTCGGTGCAGGCGCTTCCCTTCGAGCCGTCGGTGTTGAACATCAAGCCATCCCGGTTCGGCACCGTCGAGTCGCTGTTCGACACCCTCGATTTGGCCGACCGACTCGACCTGCAACTGTACGGCGGCGGGCAGTTCGAGCTCGGCGTGGGCCGCGACCACATCCAGACGCTGGCCTCGGTCGCCTACCCCGACGGCCCGAACGACGTGGCCCCGAGCGCGTACAACGACCCCGAGGCGAGCAGGTCGCTGCCGCGCAGTCCACTCGACCCGCTGGAAGGGTTCGGGCGTTAGTCGTCCGCGAGGTCGAGATACTCCTGTTGGACGGCGACGACCTCACCGGAATCAGCGCAGTTCGCGTACCGACGGAGCGGCTCCTCGTTCAGTTCGAGGAAGGTGTGGCCCCACCGGAACTTGCTCATGATAGCCTCTGCCTGGTCCCGCTCGCCGAGGATGTAACAGCCGGCGGCGAACGCCTCGGCGGTGTTGAGTCGGAACGGGCGGCCGTGACTGACGGGGTTGCCGGCGACGAGAAACGGGAGCGCACGGTGTGGCCCGTCGAGTTGAAACGCCTCGGCGTCGGCCGTCTCCCACGAGCAGTCGAGCGCGACGAGCACGTCCGTCTCGTCGGCGGGCGAGAGCGCCCGCTCGGCGTGCGGGTCGAGCACGACGCCCCGAGGGACGCTCCGCGGGGAGTCGTGAAGCGTCGTCATCTCGAATCGGGCGAGCTTCCGAGCCGTACACTTCTCGGGGTCGTCGTCGCCCTCGTACCGGACGTGTAACTCCACGAGCGTTCTGGGTCGCGCGCCGGCAAAAGTCGCTCGTGTGACCGGCCAAGAGATTTATTCACTCGACAGACCTACCTCGGCTGTGAGCACACGCACCACCGCGCTCGACAGCGTCATCTTCGGGGTGGACATCCAGAGTGGCGACATCCGCGGTGATGCACCCTCCTACGCGGTCGTGGCATTCGACGGCGAGCACGTCGACCGCGACGTGGTGTCGTACCGAAAGCTCCGGCGGCTCATCGACCGCGAACAGCCTGACATCGTCGCGACCGACAACGTGTACGAACTCGCGGAGGACACCGACGCGCTCGTCCGCTTCCTGCGCGACATCCCCGAAGTGACGACGCTGGTGCAGGTGACCGGCGCACAACAGCCGGAGCCGCTCTCGCGGGTAGCAAAGCGCCACGGCGTCCCCTACGGGAAACAGCCGATCAAGGAGGCCGAGGCGGCCGCACGCCTTGCGGCCGCCAACGTCGGACAGGAGGTGACCGCCTTCGCCGACCGCACCGAACTGAAGGTCGCACGCGGGCGGTCGACCGGCAAGGGCGGGTGGAGTCAGGACCGCTACACCAGACGCATCCACGGCAACGTCCGCAAGCGGAGCCGCGAGGTCGAGTCCCAACTGACGGAGGCGAATCTCGACTTCGAGCAGGACGTGACCGAGAAGTACGGCGGTTACTCGCAGGCCGTCTTCACCGTCGAGGCGAAGCCGAGCGACATTCCCGTCTCCTCGTCGCGGAGCGGCGACGTGCGCGTCGAAATCGAGCGCGAACGCCGCGACGGCATCGAGTTCGAACCGCTCGTCAAGCGGCGCGACCACGTCATCGTCGGTATCGACCCCGGGACCACGACGGCCGTCGCGCTCGTCGACTTGGACGGGAACCCGCTCGACGTGCACTCGACGCGGACGGCAGACCGCGCGGCCATCACCGAGTGGCTCATCGAGCGCGGGCGGCCGCTGCTCGTCGCCGCGGACGTGGAGCCGATGCCCGAGACCGTCGAGAAGTTCCGCCGCTCGTTCGACGCGGCGGGGTGGAAGCCGGAGCGCGATTTGCCCGTCGACGAGAAGAAACACCGGACTCGGGAGGCGTCGTGGGACAACGACCACGAGCGGGACGCGCTCGCGGCGGCGCTGTTCGCCTTCGACGCCCACGCCGACCAGTTCGAGCGCATCGCGCGCAAGATTCCCCCGCAGTTCGACCGCGGCGAGGTGACCGCGACAGTCCTCCGCGAGGAGGCGTCGGTCGAGGCCGTTGTCGACCGGATGGTCATCGACGAGGAGGACGACGACGACGGCGTCGAACACCGCGCCCGCGAACTCACCGCAGAGGAACGAGAGATTCACGACCTGCGCGACCGCATCGACCGGCTCGAATCCCACGTCGAGAGCCTGAAGGAGACGGTCGAACAGAAGGACGCCGAGCTACGACAGTACGAAGAGGAGCTATCGGCCGCCCGAAGAGAGGAACGACGGGAGGCGCGTGAACGCCGCGAAGTGACGCGGCTCCGCCGCGAGAACGAGCGACTGGAGGAGGAACTCGAAGCCGAGCGCGAACAGACCGAGCAGGTCGAGACGAAGCTCGAACGGCTGAAGCGGCTCTGGAAGCTGGACCACTCCAACTTCGCCAGCGTCGCCGGCGAGGAGACCGACCTCGTACCCGTCAAGCCGATCGAACAGTTCACCGTCGGCGACATCGAGGCCGCAGACGAGTCGTTCGGACTCGCCGAAGACGACGTACTCCTCCTGCGTGACGCCTCCGGGGCGGGGCGGTCGTCGGCCGAGTTGCTGGCCGAGATCGACCCGCGTATTGTCCTCAAAAACGGGACGCTCTCCGAGCAGGCGAGGGAGGTGTTACACACCGAGTCGGTCCCCTACGGCCCGGCCGAGGGCGTGACGATTCGCGAAATCGACGAACTCGCCGTCGCCGACGAGTCCGAGGTGGAGACGGTGCTCGACGGGTGGCGCGAGGACGAAGCCGAGCGGCAACAGGAACAGACCGAGTCGATGGTGGAGGAGCTCATCAGCGAACACCGGGCCGACCGACAGACCGAGCAGAGCTAGAGCGCCCCCTTCATCCCCATCTTTTCGAGGGCAGTGTCGACCAGTCCGCCGGCGATGAGACCGAGTCCGACGACGACCGTCGCGACGCCGGCGGCGATGCGTTTGTCACGCGTTGCGACGACGAGTACGCCGGCGAGGAGCGCGAGCGCGCCGTACTCGCCGCGCGACCCGAGCCACTCGCGAACTGCGTCGATATCCATACGCCGACTCTCGGCGGCGTCTCGGATAAAGGTAGTTAGAACTCGTTACAGACGGGGATACCGACCGTGTCGTACTCGCCCATCGAGGCGATGGTCTCGGGAACCTCTTCGAGCGAGACGGTCTCGGAGACGATAGCGCCGGGGTCGATGGTGCCGGCGTCCATCATCCGGAAGATGTCCTCGTACTCGTGGGCGGGCATGCCGTAGGAGCCGAGAAACTCGCGCTCGTCGAAGACGACCTCATCGACCGGAAGCGACACCTCGCCTTCCTCCTCGCTGGTAGTAAGCCCAATCTGGAGGTGCTGGCCCAGCGTGGAGAGACTGCGGACGGAGTTGCGACACGTCTGGGCGATACCGAGGGCGTCGACGCTCACGTCGGCACCGCGGTTGCGTGGCGTGAATCCCTTCACCTCGCGGGGAACGTCCTCGACCTCGTCGACTTTGACCGTGTGGGTCGCGCCGAGTTCCACGGCCTTGTCGAGGGCGTCCTGTTTCAGGTCGACGGCGACGACGTTCGCACCGAGCGCATCGGCGACGTGGACGGCCGAAAGTCCGACACCGCCACAGCCGTGGACGGCGACCCAGTCGCCCGCGCCGAGGTCGGCCCGCTGGGTGATACCGTGGAACGCGGTGGCAAAGCGGCAGCCGAGTCCGGCGACCGCGACCGGGTCCACGTCGTCGGGCAGGGTGACGACGTTGGTGTCGGCCGCGTGAACGGCGTACTCCTCGGCGAAAGCGCCCTTCGAGAAGTCGACGAAGCCCATCGGGACGGACTGCTCACAGACGTTCTGGTGGCCCTGCTGGCACATCGGACAGGAGCCGTCAGCGAGGTTGAACGGGTTCGTCACGCGGTCGCCCACCTCGATGGACTCGACGTTCGGGCCGACCTCCTGGACGATGCCGACCGGTTCGTGCCCGAAGATGAGTCCGGGTTTGGATTCGACGCCGACCCACGACCAGTCGCCCTGCCAGGCGTGCCAGTCGGAGCGACAGACCCCACAGGCTTCCGTCTCGACCACGACGCCGTCAGGTGGACACTCGGGCGTCGGTACTTCCTCGATAGACATCTCTTCGCCGGGTTCGTCGAAGACAACTGCGCGCATACACGGACGGGGAGGCCCATCATGATAAATTCGCACGTTCGGGCGAGCAGTTCGAACCGTTTTACGTCTCGGTGTCCACGTTCGGGTATGGACAACGAGGAGTTGCGCCTCCCCGGCGACGACGAAGTGTTCGCCCGCGTCGAACAGATGCAAGGGGCGAACCGCGTCGCGGTGCAGTGTGCAGACGGGAAACAGCGGACCGCACGCATCCCCGGTCGGATGCAAAAACGCGTCTGGATTCGCGACGACGATATCGTGCTCGTCGAGCCGTGGGACTGGCAAGACGAGAAGGCCGACGTGACGTGGCGCTACGACAACCGTGCGGCCGAGCGACTGCGAGAGGAGGGCCACGTCTCGCTGTGAGCGACTACGACCTCATCGACGCGGACGACGTCGACACGCCCGGCGACGAGTGGGAGGAACTCGACGTGTCCGACGACGAGAGCGACCGAATCGCCCGCGTGCAGGACCGCGAGTTCCAGGAGTTTCGGAAGCGCATCAAGGACGCAGACCAGTTCAAGGTCGAAGCCTCCGTGTTCGACGACGCGACGCTCGGGGCACTCTACAAGCTCGTCCAAGACGGTCACATCCGAGCTTTCGGCGGCCCGCTCTCGACCGGAAAAGAGGCGAACGTGTATCTCGCCGCCAGCGACGGCGACGACGTGGCCGTCAAAATCTACCGTATCAACGCCTCCGACTTCCGCGCGATGCGGGATTATCTCGACGGCGACCCGCGATTTGAAGGTATCGGCTCGGACAAAAAGAAGGTCGTCGTCGCGTGGACGCGCAAGGAGTTCGCGAACCTCCGGCGCGCGCAGGCGGCGGGCGTGCGCGTTCCGAACCCGATCGCCGTCCAGCGTAACGTCCTCGTGATGGAGTTTCTCGGGAGCGACGGCGAGCGGGCCAAGCGACTCAACGAGGTGTCGGTCGAGAACCCCGAGACGGCCTTCGAGGTCGTCCGCGAGTACATGCGCCGGCTCTACCGGGCGGGACTCATCCACGGTGACCTCTCGGAGTACAACATCGTCGTCCACGACGACGAGATATACGTGCTCGATTTGGGACAGGCGGTCACCGTCCACCATCCGAACAGCCGGGAGTTTCTGGAACGCGACTGTAAGAACATTGCCGCCTTCTTCACCAGGCAGGGCCACGACGCGACGGGCGAGGATCTGCTATCGTACGTGGTAGAACCGGAGCCAGAACCATAGCCGAGGTTTTTGTACGCAGGTGCGAATGGGAGGTATGAGCGACCCCGCCATCGAACACGAGCCACCCGAGGAGGTGTTCGGCCTGCTCGGCAACCGGCTCCGGGTGGATATTCTGCGTGCGCTCGCCGACGGCGACCCGCCGGTGGTGTTCTCGACGCTTCGCGACAAGGTGGAGGAACGCGACTCCGGCCGCTTCAACTACCACCTCCGGAAGCTGGTCGGCACCTTCGTCCGAGAGACGGACGCCGGCTACGAACTCACGCTCGCCGGTCGCCGGGTCGTCGGTGCGCTCGTGGCCGGCACCTACACCGCCGACGCAACGCTCGCCGCGACCGACATCAACGACCCCTGCCCGGAGTGTGAGACCGCACCGATTACGGCCAGCTACGCCGACGACGTGGCCCGGCTCGCCTGTCCCCACTGCGAGGAGTGGCAGATTGCGTTCACCTTCCCGCCGGGGACCCTCGCTCAGTACGCAACCGACGAGCTCCCGAGCGCGCTCGACCGGTGGCTCCGAACGCTGTTCGAACAGCTGACCGCCGGCTTCTGTGACAACTGCGCCGGCCGTCTCGACAGCGAGTTCGTCGTCGAGGACACCCCGCAGCTGGTGTGGCGGTGTGACCGGTGTGGCAGCCAGTCGCGCACCGCGGCGGCGACGCCGTTCGTCTTCCACCCCGCCGTACAGGGGTTCCTGTACGACAACGGGGTCGACCCGACGACCACCTCGTCGTGGCGGCTCCTCGCGGCCGGGGACATCGACTACGACATCAGAGACGAGTGCGTGAGCGTCACCTACCGCGCCGGTGGGGCGTCGATACACGGGTACGTCAGGGCCGACGGCTCCGTCCGCGGTATCGAGCGGTCGGACCGCAAGTAGTACCCGTCGGGGTGCAAATAGCCGGTATGCCCGAGATTCGCCCGGCGACGCCCGAGGACGTGGACGCCATTCGCGATGTCGCGGACGCGGCGTGGTGGGACACCTACCCCGGCACGCTGACGCGCGACCAGATCGAGACGGCCGTCGACCGGCTGTATGACCCCGAGTTCCTGCGTGAGGTGCTGGGCGAGCGCGATGATCTGCTGTTTCTCGTCGCCGAACACGAGGGGGAGGTCGTCGGCTTCGGCTCCGCCCAGCAGACGTTCGCCGACGAGGTGGAGCTGTTCACCCTCTACGTCCACCCTGACCACCAGCGGGCGGGCGTCGGGACGGCACTGCTCGAGGAGGTTCTCGATGCGGCGCGTGCCCAGTCGGTCGACCGACTGCGCGCCGGCGTGTTATCGGGGAACAGACAGGCGCGGAGCTTCCTCGAAGGCCACGGCTTCGAACGGACCGAGACGGTGACGACCGAGGTCGGCGACGAATCACAGCCCGAAGACCTCTTCGAGCGACCGGTGGAGTGACCCGAGCGCGTCGGAACGAACGCTTATCATTCTCGGTCGGCAACGTCGGGTATGCAACACGTTCGTATTCCCGACGACCGCATCGGTGTGCTCATCGGTGCCGGTGGGGAGACGATGCGCGAAATCGAAGAGAAGGCAGAGGTCCGACTCAACATCGACTCCGAGACCGGCAGCGTCGAAATCGAGGCGGTCGGCGACCCGATTGCCGCGCTCAACGGTCCGGATATCGTGCGCGCTATCGGCCGCGGCTTCCACCCCGACGAAGCGCTCACCCTCCTCGACAACGAGATGCGGATGTTCGATTTGGTTGATATCGACGCGGTCACCCGCAACCAGAACGACCTCGAGCGAAAGAAGGGTCGACTCATCGGCGAGAACGGCCGCACCCGCGAGCTGATGGAGGAACTCTCGGGGGCGTCGGTCGTCATCTATGGGAAGACCCTCGGCATCATCGGCAGCCCGAAGGAGGTCGACGTGGTTCGCTCCGCGGTCGATATGATCATCGACGGCGCACCCCACGGCGCGGTGTACTCGTATCTCGAACGCCAGCACAACGAGATGCAACAGGAGGGAATGGGGTATCACGAGTTCAACGACGGCGGTCCCGCAACTCCGGAGGACGCGGACATCGAGTTCACCGTCGACTCCGACCCGGACAACGACGGCGTGGAGTTCGAGGAGCCGGAAACGTAATCGGCGGGTGGGTCGTGTGAACGAGTAGCGCGCTGTCGTGCGGTTTTGGGTGGCCACGTTCGAAGCACTTATATAGAATCGCGAACATTCATTCGATTGTCTATGGCTCAGCAGATGGGTAATCAGCCGCTTATCGTACTTTCCGACGACAGCCAGCGCACGTCTGGAAAGGACGCACAGTCGATGAACATCACCGCGGGGCAGGCCGTCGCCGAATCCGTTCGGACGACGCTCGGCCCGAAGGGGATGGACAAGATGCTCGTGGACGACACGGGGAACGTCGTCGTCACGAACGACGGCGTCACCATCCTCCAAGAGATGGACATCGAACATCCCGCGGCCAACATGATCGTCGAGGTCGCCGAAACACAGGAAGACGAGGTCGGCGACGGCACGACGACCTCCGTCGTCATCGCGGGCGAACTGCTCGCGAAGGCCGAGGACCTCCTCGACCAGGACATCCACGCCACCATTCTCGCACAGGGGTACCGGGAGGCCGCCTCGAAGGCGAAGGAGGTTCTCGAAGACATCGCCATCGATGTCGACGCCGACGACACCGAAGTGCTCGAACAGATCGCCGGCACCGCGATGACCGGCAAGGGCGCAGAGAACGCGAAGGACACGCTCGCGGCGCTCGTCGTCGACGCGCTGCGCGCGGTCGCAGACGGCGACGGCATCGACACAGACAATATCAACGTCCAGACGGTCGTCGGCGGCTCCGTCGGCGAGTCCAACCTCGTCGAGGGCGTCATCGTCGGCAAGGAGCGCGTCCACGAGAACATGCCGTACTTCGTCGAGGACGCGAACGTCGCCCTGCTCGACACGCCGATCGAGGTCAAGGAGACCGAGATCGACGCCGAAGTGAACGTCACGGACCCGGACCAGCTCCAGCAGTTCCTCGACCAGGAGGAACAGCAGCTGCGCGAGATGGTCGACCAGCTGAAGGCCGTCGGTGCCGACGTGGTGTTCTGTCAGAAGGGCATCGACGACATGGCCCAACACTACCTCGCCGAGGAGGGCATCCTCGCCGTGCGCCGCGCCAAGAAGTCCGACATCAAGGCGCTCTCCCGGTCGACGGGCGCACGCATCGTCTCGAATCTCGACGACATCACCGAGGACGACCTCGGCTTCGCCGGCTCCGTCGCGGAGAAGGAAATCGGCGGCGACACCAAGGTCTTCGTCGAGGACGTCGAGGAGGCCAAGTCCGTCACGCTCGTGCTCCGCGGGGGCACCGAGCACGTCGTCGACGAGATCGAGCGCGCAATCGACGACTCGCTGGGCGTCGTCCGCACGACCCTCGAAGAGGGGAAGGTGCTGCCGGGCGGTGGCGCACCCGAGACCGAGCTTGCGCTCGGTCTCCGTGAGTACGCCGACTCCGTCGGGGGCCGCGAGCAGCTGGCCGTCGAGGCCTTCGCCGACGCAATCGACGTGATTCCGCGCACGCTCGCGGAGAACGCCGGACTCGACCCCATCGACTCGCTCGTGGACCTGCGTGCCCAGCACGCCGACGGCTCCACGACCGCCGGGCTGGACGCGTACACCGGCGACGTGGTCGACATGGAGGAGGACGGCGTCGTCGAGCCGCTCCGAGTCAAGACCCAGGCGGTCGAGTCCGCCACCGAGGCGGCCGTCATGATTCTGCGCATCGACGACGTCATTGCGGCCGGTGACCTCGTCGGAGGGAAGACCGGTGAGGACGACGACGACGGACCCGCTGGCGGTCCCGGCGCAGGCGGCATGGGCGGTATGGGCGGCGGCATGGGTGGCATGGGTGGCATGGGCGGCGCGATGTGAAGTAGGCCCAACCCACACTCCCATCTCGCACCGCACGCCGACCGATTTTCACTTTGTTTCGCTGCGCTCGACCAGCCCCTGCTGTACCCGACCGTCGTCCGACAGCGACCGCACCGTCAGCCGGGCGTCCCCGATGGCGACAGAATCGCCCGCATCGAGCGATTCGCCGAGTTCACGGGCGAGCAGGTCGGCGACGGAGGCGTCGCCGTCGTCGGGAAGTCTAAGATCGAGCGCGTCGTTGACGGTCGCGACCAGCGGTCCGCGTTCCGGGCCGAACTGGCCGACCAAGGCCGCGGTCGTCACCGACGCGATGGCGACGTTGACGACGTTGCTGCCGACGAGCACCGTGATGAGCAGTCGATTTGGGCCTTCCCGCAGTCGGGCGAGGGTCCCGCCCGACCCGGTGCCGTCGCTGCCCATCGCGGCGACGCGGTGTGACTCGAGCGAGAAGATGGAGGTCTCACTCGCGGAGAAGAAGGCGCTCACGACGAGTAAGCCAGCGACGACGAGGGGGTGGTAGCAACCATACGGACCGCTCACCGCCCGAACATAAGAGAAATCTGGTCGCGTCAGTCGTCGGCGAGCGCGGCTTCCTCGGCGTCTGCCTCCTCGGCTTCGGCTTCCGCCTCCTCGCGTTCTTGTTCTTCCTTCTTGGCTTTGATCTTCTTCATGCGGAAGATCTCCTCGCGCTCCTGTTCTTCGAGCTTCTGCTCGATGTACTCCTGTGCCTCGTACAGGTCCGGCAGCAGCGTAAACTCCAGCGCGTTGACGCGGCGTTTGGTCTTCTCGATCTCTTCGAGCATCTCCTTCATCGCGGTTTCGACCTCCGCGGCGAGGATGATGGTCTCGATGAGCTCCTCGTAGGCGTCGGCGGCCTCGTCGATGCGCGCGGAGGTGCCGAGCACGCCGTAGCCACGCTCGCCGAGGCTCTTTTTCACCTTCGAGGACTCGATCTGCGGGACGACGACGCCCATGATGTTCATCGACTCCGTCGTGATCTCCGGGTGTTCGGTGAGCGCCGAGGCGGCACCGCGGACGGCCACGTCACCCTCCATCGCGCGCGCCATGTTGATGGCGCGCTGGGCGCGCTCGTACTGGTTGTCGACGTTCTCACGGACATCCTTCGCCTGGTCGAGGATATCCATGAACTCCATGATGAGTCCGTCACGCTTCTTCTCGAGCGTGTCGTGGCCCTGCTCGGAGAGTTCGATGCGATCTTCGATCGCCATCAGATTCTTCCGAGTGGGTTTGACGTCTGTCGCCATTACCGACTCATTCCGACGCGAGGGAGTTAGTCGTTTCCTTCGCCAGCGACCACCTCACGCGGGCGAGCGGTACGTTCGTCGAGCCGGCGGCTCGCGAGTGGGGGGAGACAGAAAGGAGAACGGCGTCAGTCGGCCGTGACTTCTTCGGCTTCGGTCTCGGCGCCCTCGTGGTAGTACTGCTCGATGGCCTCTTCGTCGATACGGTTGAGTTCCGTCTTCGGGAACATCGAGAGCAGCTTCCACGCGAGGTCGAGCGTCTCGTCGATGTCGCGGTTCGTCTCGAAGCCCTGGTCGATGAACTCCGTCTCGAAGCGGTCCGCAAAGTCGAGATAGCGGTTGTCACGCTCCGAGAGCGCTTCGCGACCGACGATGTTCACGAGGTCGCGCAGGTCTTCACCCTCCGCGTACGCCGCGAACATCTGGTCTTTCACGTCGGCGTGGTCGCCGCGGGTCAGCCCTTCGCCGATACCGTCGTCCATCAGCCGCGACAGGCTCGGGAGCACGTTCACCGGCGGCTCGTACCCCTGACTGTGGAGGTCGCGGTCCATCATGACCTGTCCCTCCGTGATGTAGCCCGTCAGGTCTGGAATCGGGTGCGTCTCGTCGTCGCCCGGCATCGTGAGAATCGGGATCTGCGTGACGGAGCCGTCGCGACCCTCGATTCGGCCGGCGCGCTCGTACAGCTGTGCGAGGTCGGTGTACATGTAGCCGGGATAGCCACGGCGGCCCGGCACCTCCTCGCGTGCAGCACCGATTTCGCGGAGTGCCTCACAGTAGTTGGTCATGTCTGTCAGGATGACGAGGACGTGGTAATCCTCCTCGAAGGCGAGATACTCCGCCGTCGTGAGCGCCATCCGCGGGGTGACCGTCCGCTCGACTGCGGGGTCGTCCGCGAGATTCATGAAGACGATAGAGCGTTCGAGTGCACCGGTGCGCTCGAAGTCGTCCATGAACTCGTTTGCCTCCTCCTGGGTGATACCCATCGCACCGAAGATGACTGCGAACTCCGATGCGTCCTCGCCCTCTTCCGGAACGGTCGCCTGTCGTGCAATCTGGAGTGCCAGATCGTTGTGTGGCAGTCCGGACCCCGAGAAGATGGGGAGCTTCTGACCGCGAACGAGCGTGTTCATCCCGTCGATGGAACTCACGCCCGTCTGGATGAACTCCTCCGGATACTCGCGGGCCGTCGGATTGATCGCCGCGCCGACGATCGGTCGCTCCTCGTCCGGTTCGATTTCGGGACCGCCGTCGATCGGCTCGCCCGACCCCGAGAGGACGCGCCCGAGCAGGTCCTCGGTCAACGGCATCTGGAGCGTCTCACCGAGGAACCGCACCGACGACTGCTTGTCGATACCGGAGGTCCCCTCGAACACCTGAATCGCGACGAACGTACTCGTCGATTCGAGCACCTGTCCACGGCGGGTCTCGCCGTTCGGCGTCTCGATTTCGACCATCTCGTCGTAGCCGACCGGCTCGTCCACTTCCGCGAACACGAGCGGTCCACTGATTTCCGTGATTGTCTTGTACTCTTTTTGCATGGTTCAGTACTTCTCCTGTAGCTGTGATTTGATGTCGGCTTCCAGTTCGTCGATGAACTCCTCGTAGTTCTCGGTGGTGTCCATCCGGTTCAGGCGGGGCGCGGCGTCGATCTCGGTTATTTCGTCGACCGGGACACCGGCTTCGAGCGCCTCGAATGCCGCGTCGTTGAACGCCTTGATCGCACCGAGCATCTGGTAGGTCTTCTCCGGTTCGGAGAACGTCGCCACGTCGTGGAAGGCGTTCTGCTGGAGATACGCCTCGCGCAGATAGCGGGCGACCTCGAGCGTGAGCTGCTGGTCGTCCGGCAGCGCGTCCTTGCCGACGAGTTGGACGATTTCTTCGAGTTCGCTCTCCTCGTCGAGCGTGTCGACGGCCCACTGGCGCTGTTCCGGCCAGTCTTCCGCGACGTTGTCGCGGAACCACGGGTCAAGCTGGTCTTGATACAGCGAGTAGGACTCGTTCCAGTTGATCGAAGGGAAGTGCCGACGTTCGGCGAGGTCGGCGTCCAGCGCCCAGAACGTCTTCACGATACGGAGGGTGTTCTGTGTCACCGGTTCGGAGAAGTCACCGCCCGGCGGCGACACCGCTCCGATGACCGAAATCGAGCCTTCCGTGCCGTTGATGTTGGTGAACTTCCCGGCGCGCTCGTAGAACTCCGAGAGCCGAGCGGCGAGGTACGCGGGGTACCCCTCCTCGCCCGGCATCTCCTCCAGTCGGGAGGAGATCTCACGCATTGCCTCCGCCCACCGCGAGGTGGAGTCGGCCATCAGCGCCACGTCGTACCCCATGTCGCGGTAGTACTCCGCGATGGTGATACCCGTGTACACGCAGGACTCGCGCGCGGCGACCGGCATGTTCGACGTGTTCGCGATGAGACACGTTCGGGACATGAGCGGGTTCCCCGTGACCGGATCCTCCAGTTCCGGGAAGTCCTCGATGACTTCCGTCATCTCGTTGCCGCGCTCGCCACAGCCGACGTAGACGACGATGTCCGCGTCGGCCCACTTGGCGAGCTGGTGTTGGGTGACGGTCTTCCCGGAGCCGAACGGACCCGGAATCGCCGCCGTCCCGCCCTTGGCAATCGGGAACATCCCGTCGAGGATGCGCTGGCCCGAGATGAGCGGCGTCTTCGGCGTCTCCTTTTCCTGAGTCGGGCGTGGTTCGCGGACAGGCCACTCCTGTCGCATCGCGATTTCCTCGCCGTTTTCGAGGACGACGACCGGCTCGTCGACGGTGAACTCACCCTCGTGGACCTCGGCGACGACGCCGCCGTCATACTGTGGCGGGACGAGCACCTTGTGGTCGATCTGGACCGTCTCCTCGACGACACCGACCTGGTCGCCAAAGGCGACGGAGTCGCCCTTCGAGACGGTCGGCTCGAACTCCCACTCCTTCTCCAGGTCGATACCCGGTGCGTCGACACCGCGGTCGAGGAACGCCCCCATCTGCTCTTCGAGCACGTCGAGCGGGCGCTGGACGCCGTCGTAGATGGAGTCCAGCATCCCCGGTCCCAGGTCCACGGAGAGCGGTTCGCCGGTGCTCTCAACCGGTTCGCCCGGCGCGACGTCCGAGGTTTCCTCGTACACCTGGATAGTAGTGATCTTCCCTTCGATTTCGATGACCTCGCCCATCAGACCCTCGTCGCCCACGTAGACGACATCGTTCATTCGGGCGGCGAGGTCCGTGGCGGTCACGACCGGACCGCTCACGCTCTCGATGACACCGTTTTCTGTAGTGTCGGTTTCCTGTGCTTGGCTCATGTTAGTCTTCCTCCTCGTCCATCAGGTCGATACCGATTGCTCGCTTGATCTGCTCGCGGAGACCGCCGGAGGCGGCTCCACCGCCGAGCGTGACGAGCACGGGTTCGACGCTCGTTTCGACGTCCTGTCGTACGGTTCGTGAGAGATACTCCATGTCGTCGTCGTGCATGACGACGATACCGATGTCGTCGTCGTCGAGCATCTCCTCGACTGCGCTGTCGAGCTGTTCTGCCTTCTCGTCGGCGGGGACGCTCGCGAAGCGGCGCACCCCGGCCAGTCGGAACCCGGTCGTGAACTCCGGGCTCCCGATGACTCCGATCTCTTGGCTCATACGGTGACCAGCTCCGTTTCGATCTCTTCGGGACTGAGCCCGGCTTCGCGACCGCGTGCGATGGCGCGGATATTGTCGACCTCGCGCTCCTTCGCGAGGACGTACGCGAGCACCGGACACACCGACAGCGGGTAACGGTTCGACAGCGTGTGTGAGTACTCGAGCAGCGCCGCGTCGAGCGCGTGTTCGAACCCGATGAGGTTCTGTGCGCCGTCGAGTTCGGTGAGCGCCTCGTCCAGTTCGTCACCGTACGTTGAGTCACGGACGCGAGCGACTAATTCCTCCGGGTTGTTCGCCAGCTGGCGAAGCTCGTCCTCGTCGAACAGCCGACCGCCCTCGATGTAGAACTCGACGGGGTCGATATCCGCACCCGACCGGGCGATACGCAGGGCGTTCCGGAGGTTCCGGAAGTCGACTTCCGCCTGCACGAACTCGATGTACAGCTTCTCCGCACGATTTGGGTTGCGCGGGAGATTCGACTGGAGGTTCGCGTAGTAGGCGCGGTCGACCGCGTTCTCGAGCGGAACGAGAATCCCCTCCGCCTCGTACAGCTCGTAGGCGTCTTCGAGCGCGTCGCCGAACAGCGTGCCCGAGAGCAGTTCGATGACGTTCTCGATGGAGTTAGACTCGACGAGCCGGCCGAGCAGCTCGTCGGATAGTTCGCCGGCCTCGATGAGATCGTCGTCGATCTCCGTCGAGGTCGCTCCCGAGTAGATACCGCGGATGACCGTCTTCACGTTCCACGCGTCGAACTTGCGGAGATACCGGGCGATGTAGTCGTACAGCTCCCCCTCCGCCCAGTCGAGCACGTCGTCGAAGTGCTTGACGAGGTTCTCGTTGAGGGCGTACTCGATCAAGTCGACGCCGGAAAAGCGGGTTCCGAGCGCGTTCATCTCGCGTTCGTACTCCGACTCCTCCATGAAGCGTGCGATCTCGCTTGGCCCCATCCGGACGAGCTTCCGGTAGTCGCTCTCGTCGAAGAGGCTCGAGCGGCGCGAACGAACACGTGCGGTGACGTACTCGTAGTTCGCGGTCCCGTCCTCCTGTCCGAGCTTCATCGTTCCTCGAACAGCTCCTCGGAGATCGTTTTGAGATTATCCTCCCACACGTCCTCGAGCACGGAGTCGAAGGTGTTGTTCACGCGGACTCGCGACCCCTCTGCTTCCACGACGACGCCGCCGAGACACTCCGTCTCGCCGGCCAACTCGAAGTCGTCGTAGTCCTCGAGAATCGATTCGAGCAGGTCGGCGTCTCCGTCGCGACCGTACACATCGACCGTCGCGGCGTCCTCGAACTCCGTCGCGGCAGCATCGAGCAGCGTGCGCGTCAGTTCCTCGCGCTCGTCCCCGTCGATTGCGGCGACCGCGTCCTCGGCCTGCTCGCGAACCTCCTGGAGCGCCTCTCGGCGCGCCTCCAGTCGGGCCTGTTTCGCTTCCAGTTTCGCCGACGAGAGCCGCTGTTCGCGCTCGCGTTCGATCTCCTGTTGTGCGTCCTGTTCTGCTTTCTCGATGATTTCCTCGGCGTCTGCCTCCGCCTCCGAGACGATCTCGTCGGCGCGGCGTTCACCCTCTGCGCGTATGTCGTCCGCACGCGCGCGGGCATCATCTCGAATGTCCTCTACGACCGTATCAAGGCTCATTGATTGGAAAAGTTGGCTGCGCTGTTTAGACGACGAAGACGACGACGAGTGCGAAGATGACGAGCGTCTCCGGCAGGACCGTCAGAATCAGGCCACGGCCGAACAGGCTGTCATCCTCGGCCATCGCGCCGACGGCCGCCGACCCGATACCTCGCTCCGCGTACCCCGCTGCCAGCGCCGCAAGCCCGACGGACAGCGCTGCGGCACCGGATGCCGTGAGCGCCGGGGAGGAAGAAGCCGCGTCGGAACCGCTCTGTAGTAGAGGTGCAATACTGCTGAACAGCGTGGTGGCAATCTCGAACATTGTGTTTCCGAACACGCCAAGGTCGTTGCGGCCATCAAATAAACCTTCCCAAACGCGTCGTGGAGCACCTCACGCGCCCGAATACGAAGCGCCGTGATTAAGTCAGTGGAAAGAGAAAACGCTGGGTTACTCCTCGGCCGTGTACCGTCGCTCCTGACCGAACGGGGTGTAGTTGCGGCCACCACCCTCGTAGAACTTTCCGAAGAACTCGACGTACTCCAGACGCACGGCCTGCAGCCCGGCAGAGGTCACACCGAGCACGAGTACGAGCATGTGGCCGAGCACGAGCACGAGAATCCCGGCGAGCAGGCCGAGCACCATCGCGAGTCCGCCCTCGACGTTCACCAGCCCGGAGAAGACGACGTTCTCCGCGGCGGGGGCGTGGTCGGAGAAGAAGATGAGGTGGAACTCACCGCCCTCCAGATACGCGCCGAAGACGAGCAGGTTCACCGCAAGCGCCATCCCGGCCTTCGCCAGCAGCACGGCGGCGATTCGGGCGTAGGAGATGACGTGACCGAAGCCCTGCGTGACGGACTCGACGAGCCCGATACCGCCTTCGGCCTTGACGACGAGCGCGAGTGACGCCACGACGACGAGCAGCACGGCGTCGATGGCGAAGCCGGCAACGCTGAACACGTCGATCGCCGGGAAGCCGTTGAAGCCGAGCGAGTAGACGACCTCGCCGGCCTCGATGGTCCCGCCTGTCACCGGGTTCGTCTGGCCGGCCTGCGCGAAGGAGGTGAACAGGAAGTCGGGCTTGGCGCTGAGTGCCGTGTGTGAGAGAATCCACACCCAGAGGCTGACGGTGAAGAGAATCCACGAGCCGCTCTCCATGAATGCCTCGCCGACGCCGTGTTTGAGATTGTTCACGAAGTCGAGCACGCGCCCGGTGACGAGATGGAGCACGCCGACGACGACGCTGAGCAGCATCCACGCGAGCGCGTACTCCTGGTAGTATGGTTGGAGTCCTTTGTGCATCGGCGCGCTTCCGCTCGGGTAAATCGCGTACCCGAGCTGGTGGAGTCCGAAGAACTCCCCGTACAACACACCGAAGACGGCCGTGAAGAAGCCGGAGAGCAGCCCGACAGCACCGAGTGCTCGCAGGATATCCGAGTCCAGCGAGCGCATCATCAGATAGCCGATTCCCATGTAGATGAGCCCGTAGCCGAGGTCGCCGATCATGAATCCGAAGAACACCGGGAATGTGAGGAAGAAGACGATCGTCGGGTCGAGCTCCGAGTACTTCGGCTTGTTCAACACGGCGACGAGCGACTCGAACGGCTTGACCGGGCCGGGGTTGTCCTGGACGACCGGCGGCGTCCCGTCGCTCATCGGCTGCTCTGCGTGGCCGCCGTCCGCGGCGACCTCCTCGTCTGTGTGGCTCTCTTCGGCGTGACCGTCCTCGTCGTACTCGGCCTGTTCGAGTTCCTCGACGTCTACGTGGTCGCCCACGCGGTCCTTGAGTCGCTCAGCGAGGTCGAGATACTGCTCGGAGGGGAGCCACCCTTCGGCGACGAAGGCGTTGCGCGTCGTCGCAAACGAGAGGGGGGCCTCGCGCTTCTGTACGTCGATGGTGAGCCGCTCTTCTGCGGCCAGCAGGAACTCGGCGTGCTCGTCGGCGAGGTCGGCGAGGTCGCCCTCGATGTCTTCGAGTTCGGCCTCGATCGCTGTCTTCTGCTCGCGGAGGTCCGCGACGTACCCTTCGGGGTCGGCGTCGGTTTCGGGAATCTCCAGTTGCGTGAACTCCGCGCTGACGAGCGCGTCCGAGACGGCCGCGTCGGCGGGCGTGACGAAGGCGGCCAGCGTCTCGCCGTCACCGAATATCTGGTACTGGTCGACGCCGTCGGCCTCGACGAGCGTGCGCCGGACTTCGTCGCGGTCGCCCTGGCCGACGACGACGGTGAGGGTGTCGTACCCCTGCAGCAGGTCGAGGTCGATGCCGAGTTCGACGAACGGTTCGACGCTGTTGAGCGACTCCTCGACCTCCCGGAGTTCGCTTTCGAGCTCGTCCTGTCGGTCGTCGAGGGAGTTGACCTCGGTGCGGATGGTCGCGAGTCGGTCATCGAGGTCGGCGTCGTCGAGTCGGAGCGGGTCGCCCTCGAAGTCGTCCCCCTCGATACCGAGGAGCGATTCGAGCGAACGAACGGTGACCAGCTTCTCGGAGGCGTCGTCGGCTCCCTCGACCGGGTCACCGGGCTGGAATCCGTCCCACTCGCCGTCGTAGTCGGTCATGTCGAACAGTCGGAGGTCGTGGATGGTCTCGATGACCTCGTCCATAACGCGTTTGGATCCCGTCACCGAGACCCGGCTCATCTGCTCAGGTCTGAGCATCGACCGCCTCCGTGAATCGTCCGAGGATGTCCTCGACCACCTCCTCCTCGCGGGTGGCCGCTCGGTTCTTGAGCTTCTCGCGTTCGGCCTCGCCTTTCTCGCGAATCTCGTCGGCCTCGGCCGTGATTTCCTCGCGGGCCTCGGCGAGTCGGTCCTCCTTCAGCTCTGTCGCCTCGGTTTCGGCGTGCTCGCGAATCTCCTCGGCCTCGCGGCGCGCGTCGGTGATTGTCTCTTCGCGCTCCTGTTCGGCTTGCGCGATGATTTCCTCGGCCTCCTGCTCGGCCGTCTTGACCTCTTCGAGAACATCTGGCCTCGCCATATTCGTATCGTGCGGGGATTGTACCACAGTGTATATGGGAGTTGCGGAACGCGCGCCGGCGTAACCGGGTGAATCCGCACACATTTGGTCGTCGGGACCGATACACAGATAATGGGATTCCTGGAGAACAAAGCGCGTGCCCGGGTGTTCTACCGGTACTTCTCGAACCTGTACGACACCGTCAACCCGTTCATCTGGAACGAGCAGATGCGCGACCAAGCGCTGGAGTGGTTCGACATCGAGACCGGCGACCGCGTGCTCGACGTGGGCTGTGGCACCGGCTTCGCGACCGAGGGCATCCTCCAGTACACCGACGACGTACACGGACTCGACCAGTCCGGCGGCCAGCTCTCGAAGGCGTTCGCCAAGTTCGGCCGCGACGGCGACGTGCGATTTTATCGTGGCGACGCAGAGCGGCTCCCCTTCGCCGACGACACCTTCGATAAACTGTGGTCGTCCGGCTCCATCGAGTACTGGCCCAACCCGGTCGCCGCACTCGAGGAGTTCCGCCGCGTGACCAAGCCCGGCGGCACGGTCCTCGTGGTCGGTCCCGACTACCCGGACTCGGTCGTCTTCCAGAAGCTCGCGGACGCAATCATGCTCTTTTACGACGAGGACGAGGGGGACCGCATGTTCACCGAAGCCGGCTACGAGGAGTTCGAACACCATATCCAGCAGCGCAAACCCGGAACTCCCCGCGCCATCACGACCGTCGCGACCGTCCCCGAGATGGAACCCGACGCCGAGACCGAATCGCCCGTCCCGTCGCCGTAACCTTATCACTGCGCCGTCGTCGACAGTCGCGCGACCACACCGCGCTCAGTTCGGAGGACTACCGTCACGGTCGATCCAGCGGACAGTGCGGGCGCGTTACTCGTTGCGAGCCGAAGGCTCGCCCGTTCACCGGCAGTCCAGTTGCCGTCGCCCGCGGAGTTGAACACCCCCGACGGCGAACCGACGTAGCCGCGGCTCCCGACGAACGGTATCGCGGGCTGGTGTCTCACCGGCTCCCCGTCGACGGCGATGTGAACCGAGAGCTCGTCGGTCCGGAGCCGGTCTCCGCCCGCGTGCGTCAGCGTGACGCTACCGTCGGCGGCGGCAGCGAGGTCGACCGTCGCCTGTGGCGTCGGCTCCGCCGGCGAGAACGCTATCGCGGTCGCACCGACGCCGAGGCTCGTGAAGAGAGTAACCGCGAGCAGACAGATGGCCCCGAGTGCGGGCGCGACGGCTCGTGTCCGTGACATGCGCCGTCTGGCGCGGCTCCGTATTTACGTGTCCGGCCCGACGGTCGCGGTGACGTTTCCGGTCGGCGTCATCGCGGTGACCGTGAACTGCCCGCGGGGCGTGACCGTCCAGTGGGTCGCGCCGTCGGTGACGCCCAGCGCCTCTCCGTCGAGGTAGACGCCGGATTCGACCGGCTCACCGGTCGTGGTGTTCTCGACGCGGATGCCGAGTGGACCGTCGGCGTGGGTCGTCTCGACCACGAGTCGGTACGCGTCGTTTGTCGCGGTGACCGACTCGGTCGGGACGGTGCTCACGTCCTTGCGCTGTATCTCGCGGAAGATGGCGTCGGTGTCGGCGTCGTAGTAGACGACGAGGTCGTCGGCACCGGAGCCGCCGTGGGGGTGATTGACGGCCATCCCGTAGATGCCGGCCTGCACGTAGTACGGCTCGTTCGTCAAGGCAGTGTTCGACCGGCGGTCGGAGCCGAACACCCACGGGTACAGCTCCTCCAGCCGGGGGACGAAGTCCTCAGTGATGCTGATCGGTTTGTCGGTGAACTGGTCGTCGAAGGCGGAGCCGACGAGCGACTCCCGGAGATACCGGGTCGAGAACTCGCCTTCGATTATCGTCGAGAGGACCAGCCCGTCCGCGGCCGTCGTGAGGTGGACGCGTCGGGGCGTCCCGTCTGCCATGTGCGCGGCGAGTCGGTCGCGGACCGGTCCCTGAAGGGGGATGAGTCGCCCTTTCATCCGAGCGATGTCGCGCTCGGGGACCGGCGTGCCGACCGCGCTGCCGTAGGTGTACAGTTGGTCGATGGTCTCGCCGAGCTCACTCGCCATCGTGTCGACGGCGACGAGTTCACGCACGAACGCCGAGGCCGGAATCTCGCCGCTATTGTACGCGTCGAGCGCGGCCCGCTGGCGAGTTTCGAGCGCGTCAATGTCCGCTTCGATGCGAGCGGTCGTGTTCACGATGACGCGCCGGCGGGTCTCCTCGGTTGCGGCGTTGGCGAACTGCTCTCTGAGCCGCTCGGATTCGAACTCACCGCGGAGTCGAGCCGTCGTGACGGCGCTTGCACCCGCGGGGTCGAGCCCGACAGTCACTGTCCGACTCCTCTCGATTGCTTCCGGGTCGAGGGCGAGATAGCCAGAGGTGTTCGTCTGCGGGACGACCGGCTGTGTGGCGTCGGCTGCCGCCTCGGTCGCTTGGACCGTCTCGGTCGGGGACGGTGCCCCGAAGACGGGGAGCGCGAGTCCCGAGGAGACGACGAGCGACACCGCGAGGAGGGCGACGAGGAGGCCACGACCGGACGAGACACGGCGGGGACCAGCCATACGGCTACCGTGGCTGGCCATGATAAAAATCCCGTCGCTCTCGCGAGGTGGCAGTGTCAGTAGGATGGAAAGCGTTTTGCTGGCGGCCGGCACATCCGAAGATATGCGGTCCGAGCGCCGCCCCCTCCTGTGGTTGCTTCTCGCCGTGCTCGCTCTCTCGCTGGGAGCGGGCGGCGGCGTAGCGACGGGCCACACCACACAACAGGAGCTACAGCCGGCGGCGACGACCTTCGACGTGCAGTTGACACCCAGCGGCGACGCAGACTGGACGGTGTCGACGCAGTTCCGACTGGCGACCGAAAACGAAACCGAGGCGTTCGAGCGGCTCGCGGCGCGGTTCGAGGCCGGCGAGGCTGATCTCGCGTACGACGCGGAGACGTTCAGGGAGGCGGCAGCACGCGGTGCCCCCGGTCGGGAGATGGCGATTCGTGCCGTCGAGTACGACTCGAACACGACGACGAGAGACGGCGAGCGCGTCGGGCGGCTCTCCTTGCAGTTCGAGTGGACGGACTTCGCTCAGACGACCGGAGAGAGCTACCGCCTCGGCGATGCGTTCAACACGACCGACGGGACGTGGCTGCCCGGACTCGCGAGCGACCAAGCGCTCGTGATTCGCCCGCCAGACGGGTACAGCGTCGAGACGGCTCCGGTCCCAGTCGACAACGGCGTGTTGCGCTGGGACGGGCGACAGAGCTTCACGCCCGGATATCTCGGACAGATAACGTACACGGGCGAAACGTCGACGCCGGTACCGAACGGCCCGTCCCCGGCGGTACTGGGTGGCGTCGGCGCCCTCATCGTCCTCATCCTCGCTGGGGGGTATCTCTGGTGGCAGCGACAGCCCACCGCGGGCGGACCGGGGACGACCGACAGCGGGTCCGACGACGGCACGGACGGCGCGGCTGCGGGAGCTGTTGCCGGCGGGAGCACCGCATCTGACGACACCAACGAGACCACGGCCGGAGCGACAGCGGCCGGCGGCGACGGCGACGAGCCGGACCCCGAGCTGCTCTCGGACGAGGAGCGCGTCCTCCGGCTGTTGGAGGCGAACGACGGCCGGATGAAACAGGGGACCATCGTCGAGGAGACGGGCTGGTCGAACGCGAAGGTGTCACAGCTACTGTCGGCGATGGACGAGGCCGGCGAGATTGAGAAGCTCCGTATCGGTCGCGAGAATCTCATCTCGCTGCCGGGGGAAGGCGTCGGTGACATCGACGACAATTGACATCCTCCCCGCCCTGAAGGGCGGGGCTTTCTCCTCGGTTCTCCGTAAGCACGGTTCGGAAACGCTTAACCCCGAACCGACGTCAATTGTAACCGAGAACGATGAAGGTACTTGTCACTGTAAAGGAGGTGGCCGAAGTGGACGACGAGTTCGCCATCGACGGACTGGACGTCGACGAGAGCTACCTCGAGTACGACCTCAACGAGTGGGACGACTACGCGGTCGAGGAAGCCGTTCAGCTGTCGGAGGCGAACGACGACGTGGAAGTCGTCACCGTCACCGTCGGCCCGGAGCGCGCCGACGAGACCATCCGCATGGCGCTGGCGAAGGGCGCAGACCGCGCGCTGCGCGTGTGGGACGACGCCATCGCAGGCGCGGAGTTCCTCGACCCCGGCACCAAGGCCCAGCTGCTCGAGGCCATCGTCGAGGAGGAAGAGCCCGACCTCGTCCTGACGGGCGTCCAGTCGGGCGACGACGCCTTCGGCGCGACCGGCGTCGCACTCGCCGAGCGGGTCGGCTTCGAGTGGGCCGCGGTCGTCAACGACCTCGAGCACGACGTGGAGGCAAACGACTCCTCGGTGCGCCGCGAACTCGAAGGCGGCGTCGAGGAGCTGACCGACGTGGAGGGACCGGCCGTGCTCACCATTCAGACGGGCATCAACGAGCCGCGCTACGCCTCGCTGCGCGGGATTCGACAGGCACAGCGCAAGCCGCTCGACGTGCAGACGCTCGACGACCTCGGACTGGAGGAGTCCGTGCTCGAGACGCAGGTCGAGCTGACCTCGATGTACGAACCGGAAAGCGAGAGCGACGCCGTCATCTGGGAGGGCGCTGCCGACGAGACCGCCGGGGAGCTTGCCAGCTTCCTGCGTGACTCGGGGGTGGTCGAGGGATGACTCCAGTCAGACACGTCGTGTCTGACAACGTCATGCTCTCCACCGGAGGTGTCCGAGCATGACCGTCCTCGCCGTCACCGAACAACGTCGTGGAGAGCTTCGCGACCCCTCCTTCGAGCTGATTACCGCCGGCCGCCAGCTCGCCGACGACCTCGACAGCGAACTCCACCTCGCCGTCATCGGCGGCGACGTGGACGGGTACGCCGACCAGCTGAATCGCGAGGGCGTGGACGCCATCCACACCGTCGCGGACGGGGAGGAGTTCAACCACGACATCTACACGCAGGCCGTCACCGCGATGGCCGATGCCCACGAGCCGGACGCCGTGCTCATGGCCAACACCGTGAACGGGCTGGACTTCGCGCCGGCTGTCGCCGGCCAGCTCGACGTGCCGCTCGTCACCGACGCCGTCGACTTCGACGCCTCGGGGACGCCTGAAGTCACTCGCGAGCAGTACGGCGGAAAGGTCGAGACGACCGTCGACATCGAGGCCGACCAGTTCGCGCTCACCATCCGCCCGGCCGAGTGGGCGAAAGCAGAGGGCACGGGCGACGCCGATATCGCCGCCTTCGACTTCGACCTCGACGAGTCGGCCGTCCGCTCGACGGTCACCGGCTTCGAGGAAGTCGGCTCCGGCGACGTTGACATCTCCGAAGCAGACATCCTCGTGTCCGTCGGCCGCGGTATCGAGGAGGAGGACAACCTCCCGCTCGTGGAGGAACTCGCCGACGCGCTCGGCGCGACCCTCTCCTCGTCGCGGCCCATCGTCGACAACGGCTGGCTCCCGAAGAACCGACAGGTCGGCCAGTCCGGCAAGGTCGTCACGCCCGACGTGTACATCGCCATCGGTATCTCCGGTGCCGTTCAGCACGTCGCCGGCATGAAAGGCTCGGACACCATCGTCGCCATCAACACGGACCCGAACGCGCCCATCATGGACATCGCCGACTACGCCATCGTCGACGACCTCTTCGACGTAGTTCCCGAACTCATCGAGGAGTTCGGCGGCGAAGCGTCGTAAGCTCGATTCTGTCTCTTTCCTGTTTTTTCCCGTCGCGACACGCTCGAGGCTTTCGAGTTGGCCTCAGCTACGACGCAAATCAGACGGAGACACCGGGGTCAGAGTTCGTGGAGAGTTACGTCCACGTCTCCACTATCGAGTGTGAGCGTCAGCATCGTCGGCCGCTCGGCGGGGTCTGCACCCGTCACGGAACCGGGGTTCAGCACGCGAATCCCCTCGAACTCCTCGTCGACGACCTCGTGGATGTGGCCACCGATGCCGACGACGGTGTCTTCACTCGTCCACGCGCGGGCACGGACGCGGGCGGTGTCGGCAATGGCCGCACGGTACACCTCCGAGCCGCTCCCGATAGTGGTGGCGTCGGTCTGGTGGACGGCCGCTTCGACCGGATTCAGCGTACCGTGGCTGACGACGAGATGGACGCCCTCGGCGCGGAAGTCGGCAACGGCGGGCAACCCGATGTCAGCCGGGTCGATGTTGCCGTAGACGGCCGTGAGGTCCGTCGCGAGGTCACGGAGGTCATCGAGCACTGCGCGGGTCTCAAAATCGCCGGCGTGAACTGTGTGGTCGGCGGCAGCGATTCGCTCGCGGAACGGGCCGGGAATCTCGGTCTCGCGGGTCGGAATGTGCGTGTCAGAGACGACGGCGATTTCCATGGTGGAGGGTCACATGGCTGCGGTGAAAAGCTACCGTCGCTATCGTGCGGTTCCGTCACCTACTTGCACGAGACGCCCCTACAGAGACGCAATGGAGTATCTGGAGCAGCGTCGCGAGTGCGTCGAAAAACGACTCGAAGGGGTGCTCGATACGGTCGAGCCGGCGGCGCTGCGCGAACAGGTCGAACACGTCTCGCTGTCGGGGGGCAAACGCGTCCGCCCCACGCTCGCGATGTTGGTGTGTGAGGCCGCGGGCGGCGACGGCAGCGAGGCGGTCGATTTCGGCGTCGGTATCGAACTCGTCCACAACGCCTCGCTCGTCGTCGACGATATCATCGACGAATCGCCCGTCCGGCGGGGCGTGACGGCTGCCCACACCGAGTACGGCCACGGCTCTGCCATCATCGCCTCGGACGGACTGCTTGGAGAGGCGTTCAGTCTCTTCTCGGAGGACGAGCGGGCGATGCGCGTCGTCTCGGAGGCGATGGTCGAACTCGGCGAAGGGGAGGCGACGGAGCTCGTCGCCCAGCCGACGACCCAAGCGGAGTACATGAACCTCGCGCGCCGGAAGACGGGGGCGCTGTTCCGTGCGGCCGCGGAGGTCGGTGCCATCGCCGCCGACGCGGACCCGGAGACGGTCACGGCCTTCGGCGACTACGCCGAGCGGGTCGGCGTCGCCTTCCAGATTCGCGACGACGTGCTCGACGCGACGGCCGACCCCGAGGAGCTGGGGAAGCCGACCGGTCAAGACGAGGAGATGGAGCGGCCGTCGCTCGTACAGGTGACCGACGTGGACCCGGAGACAGCAAACGACCTCTCGCGCGACCGGGCGGACGCGGCCCTGGAGGCGCTCGATGCGACCGGGGCAGACGAGTCACAGGCGCTCGGCTATCTGCGCGACCTCGCCGAGTTTGTCGTCGTGCGCGAGCGCTGACACTAGAAGGAGAGGGAGACGGGGCCTGTGATCGGTGCTGCGCCGCGGCGGCGCGGAACGGCGAGTTGGGCCTCGTCGTCGCGGTTGCGTTCGACCCAGCAGACGGCGTCGGCGGCCGTGATGACGGCCTCGGCGTGTGGGTGGTCCTGTGTCGGGTGGACGACGTGGAGCCACGTGAGCGACTCCGTCACCGAGCGAATCGTGTCCAACAGCGAGAGACACCGGCGCGTCCCGTCGGTGTAGTCGGTGAAGTCGTCGACGACGAGCGTCCCGGTGTCGTCACCGTCGTGGGCGAGCAGCCGAGCAGAGAGCTTCTCGAATCGGTCGTCTTCGGCCTCGCTGGCCTCCGGTGGGGTAGTGTCGGGTTCGTCGTACTGTGGCGGGTCGCCGTACTCGCGGCGGAGTCGCACGGGACCGACGCGCGGAGCGTGACAGACCCCCTCGACTCGCACGTCGAGCGGGTACTCGGTCGAGGCGGCGATTGTCTCCGCCGTCCATTTGGGGGCGCGTTTCGTCGTGTGGTAAGTCGTCGAGCGCGCGGCGGCCGCCTGCGCGAGGACGGAACCGGTCGGCGATTCGGGCGGGCCGACGAGCGCGATGACACTCCCTTTCGGAAAGGTGAGCGACCGGCTGCCGATGAGTGGGGCCAACCCGCTGTCGACGCGGGTGCTCGGTTCCATGCGTGACATGAGGGCGGTCTGTCACCTAAATCAGGGGGCTAGCTTGTGGTAGGCCGGAGCCGCGACTCCGCGACTGCGAAGGCGAGCGTGCTCGATACCGCAAGCAGCGTCCCGCCGGTGAGTGCGGCAGCCAGATACGGGAGCGTCGCGAACCCGAGCCCGAGCAGATACGCCGACAGCGCCCGGACGATGACGGCGATTGCGATGACGTAGAACGGGGCGTTCAGATATCGCCAGTGGAAGCTGTCGGCAAGATACTCGTCGGTAATCCGACCGAACGCAGCCACGAGACCCGCGGCTGCAATCCACGCGACCGCGCCGTACGCGACTGCGGCGACCGTCTCCAGTGGCGCACCGGGACCGTCCGCCGAATGGAGCGCGAGCGACGCGTCACCCCGGACGGCGGCGACGGCGACGAGCGCGAGCGCGACCACGCTCGTCACGAGCGTCACTCGACCCGTGTAGAGGGCGGTGCGGAGTCGCTCGGCGACGGCGTCGACCGACTGCTCCAGGCCGAGTCCCCGAAAGAGCACGTAGAGGCCCAACAACGCAGAGCCGAGTCCGAGCGCCGACCCCGGTAGATCGAGCACGTTCGCGATGACCGCGGCCGGATACACGAGCAGGAGGATACCGAGCGGGACGAGAATCGTCCCCCGCGTCTCGGGGTCATCCAGCACCTGCTTGAACGTGTAGTACATCGATTCGAGGTCCTGTGCCTGGCGGACGACGACTCGGCGCACGGAGTCGATGGGGACCCGCGACCGGATGACGGGGATGACGGACTCGTCTTGTGCGCCGTCGGTGACGACGACCGCGCGCACGTCCTCGCCGGTCTGGAGCGAGGCGAGGGTGCGGTCGATCTCGTTGCCGACCTTGCGGTTGGCGGCCACGTCACCAGCAGCCTCCCCGGTGACGACGGCCACCTCGACGGATTCCCCCTCGGCGACGAGTTCGTCGTAGAGGTGGACGCCCTCGAAGATGACGTTCACGTCTGAGTCCTCGGGGTCGGCGGTGGCGAGCGCGACGGCGCTCTCCTCGACGGCGTCGCGGCCGGTGACCGGCGTCTCGAAGCCGGTCTTGCGACCGAGGTCGTCGTCGAGGTCCACACACAGCACCAGCAGCATTGTCGGTGGGTACAGTCTCCCGCGTTAACTCTTTTCGGGGTAGTTCGTGAACGCACGACTTTTGCGTTTGCACGGGTAAGACGGTACAACAGATGATTTCGAAGGGCTGTGAGCAGTGTGCGAAAGGCGGCAAGATGGTGCTGTTTGTCTACGGCTACTGTGACCAGCGCGACTGCTTCTACTGCCCGCTCGGTGAGAACCGCAAGAACGTCACCCAGACGTACGCGAACGAACGCCCCGTCGAGTCCGAGGAGGACATCATCGCCGAGGCGAACCTGATGGACGCGCTCGGCACTTCCATCACGGGCGGGGAACCACAGGAGGCGATGGAGAAGACCTGCCGGTATCTCCGCCTGCTGAAAGACGAGTTCGGCGAGGACCACCACACCCACCTCTACACCGGCATCACGGGCGGCCGCGAGAACATGCGCCGACTCTCCGAGGCAGGGCTGGACGAGATTCGCTTCCACCCGCCGTACGAGCAGTGGGGTGACCTCCACGGCACCGAGTGGGAGGAGATCCTCTACGTCGCCCGCGAGGAGGGGCTTACACCGGCGTTCGAGATTCCGGGCATCCGCGCGGAACCGGAGTTTCTCGACTTTCTCGATGAGGGAGCCGCCGACTTCTGTAACATCAACGAGTTCGAGATGTCCGACGGCAACTACCGCCGGATGCAGGAGGAGGGCTTCGAGCTGAAAGACGGTCACATGAGCGCGGTGGAGGGGAGCCACGACATCCTCGAAACGATGGGCGACCACGAGAAGGTGTACTTCTGTACGAGCGTGTTCAAAGACGCCGCCCAACACCGCTCGCGGCTGAAACGGATGGCCCGCAACCTCCGGCGCGAGTTCGACGAGGTGACCGACGACGGCACGCTCGTCTACGGCAAGACGTGGGAGACCGAAGAGCGACTGGCCGATCTGGGCGTCCCCGATGAGTTCTACACCGTCAAGTCCGACCACGTCGAACTCGCGTGGTGGCTCCTCGAAGAGATGGTCGAAGAGGGCGACGTGGAGGAGGGCGAAATCGTGGAGCAGTATCCGACCTACGACGGGACGGTCGTCGAACGAACCCCGGTCGCGTAACGAGCATACGCCGAACGGAGGAACGTTTCACCGAGCCGACCGACGGGAGGCTCGGCTGCTGTTTTGTGCAGATTTTACCGGAGAGTGGTGCGCGGAGCGCACCCGAACCGGTAAAAGGTGCGATGGCACGGTCGTCGAGCGAACCCCGGTCGCGTAGCAAGTCTCTCCGCTGGCTATCGCCCGACCGCGAAGAACGCGCCCAACAGGAGACAGACGCTGCCGGCGACGAGTCCGAGCGTCGGCTCGCCGGCTCCGATACCACTGAAAATCGCCAGCATCGAGCCACCGAGCAGTCCGACGACGACGCGCGTCCGGGCCGTATCCGAGAGCGGGCCGCCCCGCTGGCGACGGTAGTCGAGGCCGGCGAGCACGAGCGCGACGGCCGTCGC
>Ga0209965_1000008_pt1 | contig 83217 bp, 81 predicted proteins | sample SalPon2_B_H2O_MG_FD_185707 | JGI IMG/M metagenome (GOLD analysis project Ga0209965, IMG submission 185707) | Salt pond water microbial communities from South San Francisco under conditions of wetland restoration - Salt Pond MetaG R2_B_H2O_MG... | ecosystem: Environmental > Aquatic > Non-marine...
GTTCCTGCTGATCCGCAGGAGGCCTCTGAACTGTTTGAAACTTATGAGGACGGTGCCGGAGAGGCCTTTCAGAGGTATCTGGATAAATCAGAGGAAACATATGAGATAGGCATGAACGAGTTCGTGTTGAAGGACAGGAACAATTTCAGAGATTATATTTCTCTCGATGTTCTGAAGAACGCCCATGGTATAAGCCTGATCAAAAAGATGCAGGATCACGTGGAAGATTACTTCGACAATCCGAAGCTACAGCAGGTGATGCAGTACACACTTGTCTTCCTTGGAGGTTCTCCGAAGAACACGCCAGCACTTTACAACTTGATGAGCCACGTCGACTTCAATATGGGAGTATATTATCCTGAAGGCGGGATCTACTCAGTTATAGAAGGCATGAAGGAACTTGGAGAAGAATTAGGCGTAGAGTACTCGACTGAGGAAGAAGTAGTAGAAATTAATAGAGATGAAAGACCTTACGTTAAGACTGATGGTAGAAAGATAGAATGTGATGCAGTCGTATCAAACGCTGATTATGCCTTTACTGAGACAGAACTGTTGCCCGACAAATATACTACTCACGACGAGGATTACTGGGATTCGAAGACTTACGCTCCGAGCGCTTTCCTGATGTATCTTGGAGTCGACGATGAACTGGAAAACTTGGAGCATCACTCACTCGTCCTTCCTGAAGACTGGAACGAGCATTTCGATAAAATCTTTGATCATCCTGATATTCCTGAGAATCCTGCTTACTACATCTGCAATCCTTCAGAGACAGATGATTCTGTCGCCCCAGAGGGAAAATCTGCAATATTTATTCTCGTTCCAATTGCCGCGGAGCTCGAATTAGATGAAGAGAAAAGAGAAAAATTCCGTGAACTTGTACTTGACGATCTGGAAGAGAATACCGACATAGAGATCAGAGATAAGATAGAATACGAAAAAATCTTCGCCGGAGAAGAATTCAAAGAAAAATACAACAGCTACAACGGCACAGCACTCGGAATCGCCCACACTCTACGCCAGACATCAGTATTCAGGCCTAAACAGAGATCCAAGAAAATGAAAGGCCTTTACTACACAGGACAGTACACGAATCCTGGTATAGGAATGCCTATGTGTCTGATAAGCGGAGAACACGCCTCGGAAAAAGTGGTGGAAGATCTTGAAAAAAGAAAAAATTAAATCAGAACTAAAGTATATTTTAAAGCTTTCCAGGCCTCGTTTCTGGCTCTACTTAGCAGGCCCTGCTATTCTTGGCCTTGTACTTGGAGCTGACAGTATTTCACAACTTTATACTGTCAAAAATGTTCTTCTTTTCCTGTACTTTTTGATTCCGGCAAATATAATGCTTTACGGAGTTAACGATTACTTTGACAGGGATGTAGACGAAGATAATCCGAAGAAAGAAGATAAGGAAGAAAAATACAGAGATAACAAGTTCACGGATCTGATGATAGGATTTTCGACAGCCTTAATTATTCCTGTAGCTCTAACTCTTTCAGTAGAAGCCCTCCCGCTGATTTTGGCTTTTCTTTTCCTGAGTGTTTTCTACAGCGCACCTCCACTGCGTTTCAAGACTAGGCCTTTCATGGATTCACTGAGCAACGGCCTCTACATCCTTCCACTGGCGATAACTTTTACTGCTGTAACGCAAACATTCCCTCCTTTAACAATTCTAGCAGCTGGCTGGCTGTGGACAATGGCGATGCACACGTACTCTGCTATTCCAGACATAGAGCCTGATAGAAAAGCAGGGATACAGACAACAGCAACATTTCTCGGAAGAAGGAAAACATATCTTTACTGTACGATAGTTTGGACTCTTTCAGCGTTTGTAGCAGGCCTATACAATATCTTCGCAGGAGCTTTGATCGGATTTTATGCTTTACTAAGCGTTATTTTTTACGTCTCAGATCTAAGTGACTCAGAGGCCTACTGGTACTATCCATATATCAATGCATTCGTTGGAATGATTCTTACTATAATGGCACTATGGGTGCTGATACATGGATAAACTAGAGAATATAGTGTCGGACAACAGATTCACGATATCAGTTATTTTCCCATTAGTCGGGGCGTTCACTTTTTTGGCATCTGCAGAAGGCCTGCTTCCACAGGTACTTGAATTCAATCCTTTCTTCATACTTTTCGGAACTCTTGTGATGCGATTGCCTCTGATCGCCGGATTAAAGCCTCTGATAAATAGAAAATCAGCTATAGGCCTTTCAATCATTGCTCTTTATGCTTATCTGATCGAATACATTGGATTGAAGACAGGCTTCCCGTACGGAAGCTTTGAATATTTGATAGATCTGGGGCCTATGATTTCAGGAGTGCCGATAGGCCTTCCTATATTTTTCATCCCTCTAGTATTGAACGCTTATCTGCTTGTGAATCTACTTGGAATAGACTCCAAGTACAGACGTTTCATCTACTCTCTAGGCCTTGTCCTGGCCGTTGATGCTGTTCTTGATCCGGCTGCTGTCTCACTTGGGATATGGAGTTACTCGACATCTTTATTCTACGGAGTTCCTGTCTCCAACTTCCTCGGATGGATAATAAGCGGATCAATAGTTCTTCTAGTTCTTGAATACGTTTTCGAGGCCTCTGAAGTGCGTGAAAGACTGGAGAAAGTCGATTTCATGCTTGACGACTTTGTCAGCTTCGTCTTCCTCTGGGGGCTTGTGAATCTGTACTACTTGAATACTGTCCCTGTAATCTTGACACTGTTAATAGGCCTTTTACTCTACAGAATGGAAAGATTTAGTTTTGCATTCAACGAATAAGAAAAGATCAGAGAAGTTCTGTTCAGTATTCGCCTGCAGGATCGTAATTCAGTTGATCAGCGATTGAAAACGCTTCCCCTGCTTTATCCGTCAGCGAATCAGTGAGAAGCTGATCAAGATCCTCTCTTGAATTTAGTGCATCATCAGAGAATCTGTCAAGGTACAAATTCAGTAGCTTTGTTCTATAATGATCTACATCACTTGAATCCAAAGTTCTTTCACTGAAGTACTCTTTTTCATCAGGATCTCTATCCATCCAGTCGCCTTCTTCCTCAGTCAAATCTACGTAAATAATATCCTCATCATCCGCTACATCTAAATTATCTCCATCCATACTCCTATAGTTGGCATTCAGTAATAAAAATTTTCTGTCGCGACTTAACTTGGCTACTTCAAACTTTTCCAGAGATTTCTAGCTCTTTCAAGTTCTCTGTCAAATAATATGATGTGATAAATCGCTGTAAAGATCGAAAGGAATTCGGCGTATCTATGAGGCCTGAATCCTTTTCTGAAACTGTGGAAGTTCTCTGTTTGACGGGCGCTTGAAATGACTGTTAGTTCGTCAAGTATCTTGAACAGTTTTCCGGCCTCAAGGCTTGCGTATTCGTGATCGATGCTGTAGATTCTATCTTTATCGACTATGAAGTTGGATAATCGGGCGTCTTTCAGAGCTATATCTCTGTCGTGAGTGTCTTCAAGAAATTCTTTCAGGTCTTTCCCGAGCTTTACTGCTCCGTCTTCAGTACAGTTGTTCAGATACGTGAATCCTGAGACTCCGGGAACTTTCTCAAATACTATCTTGTTATTTGAGACATTGATTACTTCAGCTGTAGTGACTTTTTCAGTACCTAATAATTTTGATATCTTGACTTCGTTCCTGATCCGTCTCCTCCTGCTGTAGAATATGAGACGACCTCTCAAAAGTTCAAGAAGAGAAGCGTAGAGGCCTGGAACCGGAAAAAACCTGTAGAGTTTGTAGACCTTTCCATCGTGAAAGTACACTTTGTTGGATAGGCCTTCTTCAACTTCTTCAGCTTTATCCGGTATCCGAATATTTTCCATTGAATCTTCTTTGTTTCCAGACCTCTGATTAGTAGTTTATTCTGAAGTGTTCATTCCAAGCACTTTGTAAAGCCCGCATTTCGAAGTGTAAGCTGTTCCCAGCAGTGCTAGAGATATTACTCCCAGTACCGGTGAAAGCACCTGATTGGCCTCTACAACGTTTCCAAGTATTGCAAGAGAACCTGCTCCTGCAAGTGCTCCAAGTCCTATTCTAACTATTCTGTCCGTATCTCCTACGTTTTTTTCCATAATCCAATTTTCTCATTGAATGTGTTTAAAGACTTCCCATCTAAAGCACCTCCACATTGTAGACATCTGTACCTGAATACGTTTCCACGCCTCTCAACTCGTATGGAATTCCTGCCGAGTCAATTAAATCAAAGGCCTCGCCGATAAACTGTCTGCTTCTTGATCCTTCAGGCCTCTCCTGAAGCCCAATCAAGTCTCGCCATTTATCGTATCTAAATCCGTCAGGCTGGAATCTCTCGAAGTACAGATCAGTATCCTCTATCAGGGAGTAAGCCAGTGGAGAGTTAGCATCGATCTCCAGATTCATCCATTCTATCTCATCTGATTCGCTTTTCTCATTCACCCAGTCAAGGATTTCATCGTAACTCCATTCCTCCATGTATTCGGATTCTTCCAGTACTGTAAGCCGGGCCTTTCCGATAGCCTCGGCATTACTTTCTTCCACAGAGACTGTTTCAGGCCTCTTAGAACTCTCCTCTAGCTCTCTTTCTATATCTATTCCCTGACTCTCCATATTCTCCAGAGCCACTTCAGTTGCATCTCCGACAGGGCCTTCCGGAATGTAGACTGTTCCTTCATCAGTGTAATCGTTGCCAGAGTCGATCATGTAGACAGTAGATATCCTGCCCTGTCCGTCTTTGGCTTCGAAGAACTGGCCATCGCTGTATCCGACGGGAGCGAATCCGGCCTCAAGGCTTCCCTTCTGACTCTTTCCTGTAAATGATACTGTCTGCGTGTACCTTTTCTCTTCCGGATAGAATTGCTCATCAAAGTCTTTACGGGCCTGATGGAGCATCTGGTAAACGCTTTCACCGTCTATCTCTTTTCCTCTGGATTCAGGAGCGATTACTGTGGACGACATTTCAGACCAGCCAGGCCTGTTCTGCTTGACTGCTGAGACTCCATTTATCTCTCCATTATCATCTACTACGAATACTCCAGCCCACGGAGATCCTTCCTCGATGCCCAAGTGCATATCCGAGATCGCTTCACGCATCTTTTCCGGATCACTGAACTTTCCGAAGTAAGTGTCGTACTCATCCAGGAACAGATCTACTATCTGTTCTGCGTCCTGTTCCAAGGCAAGTCTCACCTCGCCGTTCATACAGGACACCTCTCAGAGGCCTGAATCAATATGTTTCTGCAGTTAGCTGGAGGCCTCCATAAAAAAACGTTCACCCTTTAGAACTGTAGAAGATTTTGAATTACACAGTTTTAGCTGTGTACACGAAAAAACGTCCACCCTTAGTTCGACTTACTTCCATATTGATAGAATCGGGCCTCAAATTTTTTATCAGTTACTTTCAACGATAAACCTTTATGAGAGATTTAACAAAATTCATAATCATATTTTTAGTTGCTTTCTTCGTCTTCATAGGGCTTTTATTCAGTTTCATAATAGGAGTAGGCCTCCTGCTAGACTTAGAGCCAGAAGAAGACTCCTTTGAACACAAAATCAGTTATACAGCTGAACTCAAGTCAAACTCTTCACTCGAGAACGCTACTTTTTTGCTTCCATACCCACAGGATGAGAAATTCAGTAATTCGGTCCAGTTGAACTCTTCCAACGTGTCTATACACAACGACTGGAACGCAACAATCAGTGAAGTAAATACCTCTAGAGGAGCAATGTTAGAGGCCTCTATAGAGAACTTTGAGCCTGAAACTTCAAGTGAAAGATTCAAAGAAGAGTTCAATGAGTCAGAGATAGAGGACGGCACAGAAATCAGGAGAGAACTAAGAGAAGGAGAATCAAACAACTCAGAATTTAATGATTATCTGTCTTACAATCTTGTCTTACAATCTTGTCATCGATGTTAGTTACAATGATTCGATCAAAACAAGAGAAGGCCTTGAACTATCTCCTCATCTTCAGTCCAACAGATCAGATAAAGCTGGATGCGGAACATTTGAGGAGAACTGTTTCAACTCCTCTACAGAGGTCTATCTGGATTATGAGACAGGGAATAATACAGCGGTGGAGCTGAGTTTAAGTCTTGAGGGACGGAATAGCCGGTGGAGTCTTGGTTGGTCTGGTAACAGTTACAGTCAGAGCTTCTACACAGGATTCTACGATGACAGTAAAATAATCGGGCCTCAGGATAACTGGGTAGAATTGGAGGGTAGGGAAAGACAGGCTCAGGGAAGTTATCAACGTTGACGGGCTCTGTAGCGTTCGCTGAAAAATCTTGCATCATCTTTCTCCAGAGCTCTTATGACGCCAAGGCCTGCTGATTCAAAGGCCTCTTCTATGCTCCCGAAATGGTGCTGGAACTGTGACTCCGAGTGCATAAACTCATCTTCATTTATCTCTCTCGCAGACGGAGTCCTCAATAAAATATCACTATCCTGATTCATTTCATGAGTCTTCATCAACAGTTCTTCCTTAAGAACATCTTTTCCTGTATCTGTCTCGTTCGGCTCTAATCCTGCCATTAAAAGAGCGTTATTCCAGTTACCGTAACGAGACTTATATGGAACTTCACTCGGCAGATCATCTTTTTCACGGAAATGACTTTGACTAGGCGATTCTCCAAGCTTGCTGTACTCTGATCTCATATATGCAACAAGTTCAGGCCTATCAAATCCTCGACTCAGGTGTTGTTCCAGTCTATCGTGGAAAAGTTCTATATCTTCTTCATCCCATGCCACATAGAATTTCCCGTCCTCCACTTCTCTTAAAAGACCTATATCCTCTTCAAGATGCCTGTAAATCATCTTTTCGTGAAGACCATCTGGAACAGCATATTTTCCCTCCACATTTTCATAAATATCTGATAAGGCTTCCAGACCGTAACTTGTTTTGAAATTCTGTAAATCAGAGGCCTCTACTGAAGCTATCTGTTCGCTAAAGTATTCTTTTTTCCTTAAATCTTCGAGATCAAATTCAGTCACAAAAAAATCTCTGTTAGTACATTCTTATAACAATAAAACTGTTTGAATCATGTGAATTAAATCTCTGTATACTCAAATATTATTTAGGTGAATTAATTAATGGGATTATCTCTTTCAGGGCCTCTTCCGTTCTTCATGAATGATGAATGGGAGAGATCAGTGGTACTAAGATTTGGAAGCTACAACAGAAGCAGAAAATCAGGTATACACTTCAAGATTCCTTTCATCGAGAAGCCTGTGACTGTTCCAGTCTACGAGGACTCAGTAGATGTGATGAAACAGGAAGCTATAACAAAAGACAACGTTCCTGTAGATGTGGACGGTGTTGTCTTCTTCGAGATAAAAGATACGACAGAAGACGTCAAAGACTCCATAATAAACGTTGGAGATTACAGAAGACAGACGCTGAATTATGCTACATCCATCCTTAGAGACATAGTTGGAAAGAAAGAATTAGATGATCTGCTTCAGAAAAGAGATGAGATCGGAGATGAGATCCAGAAACAGCTAGACGATAAAACAGATTCCTTCGGCGTAAACGTCATGGATGTGGAGATTCAGAACATCAACCTGCCAGAAAAGATGGAGCGTGCCATGGCAGCACAGGCAGAAGCTGAAAGAGACAGAAGAGCCAGAAGAACCAATGCACAGGGAGAACTTGAAGCCGCCGTCAAACTAAGACAGGCATCTGAGATAATCGGAGAACAGGGCTACAAGATGAGAACACTCCAGACACTGGACAGTGTGGCCTCTGAAAACGCCACGATCGTAACATTCCCGACAGAACTCGTCGGCGGAATGAGTTCAGGCGGGGAAGAGAAAGGCCTAAAAGATGTACTGGAAAATGTCTCAAATCTTGATCTTTCAGAGTTTGATCTGGGAGAGATGGCTGAAAACATCAAAGAAGGAGATCTAGATATTCAGTAAGAAAAATAGATAAAATGAGAATAGGCCTTTAACGGCCTCTCAACCCTGATTTTTCTTCTGTTATTTTACTCGAAAGGTCTTGGAACAGGGCCCGGAAGAGGGATAGGTCTGTGGTTTTCTTCTCTGAACTCTATTTCTTTGACTGTCTCCCATTCGTTCATGTCGACTACTGAGGCGTTGTAGTCGTTGAAGACGTAGAAATTTTGATTGACGAATGCTCCACGCTTGACGTTCCGCATCTCTACTTCATGGACGTGTTCAAGTCCGTCGCTGTAGTTGAAGAAGTGGCCTCCTTCACTTCCCGGCAGGAAGAACACTTCGTTCTCTGTATCAATCTGGAAGGCATGATGCGAGCTTGAAATTTCCGAATAATAATCTTCAAGGATAAGGGAGTCCTCTACAGTCGGATCATCATCTTTAACGTCGAAGATGACTGCTTTGACGCTGTTATTTTCCTCTCCGATGCCGAGTATTCTATCCTCGCTCAAAGGATGGAGATAGGATGAAAAGCCTGGCAATTTGAGTTCTCCGACTACTTCAGGATTCTCCGAGTCAGATAGATCGACTATATGGAAAGGATCGATACGTCTGAAAGTAACTACATAGGCCTTATCATCCATGTAACGGACAGAATAAATCGTTTCATTCAATCCTATCCCCGTTACTTCTCCCTTTATTTCGAGCTCTTCATCAAGTACGTAGAGATCGTTCTCAGGCTCCACATCAAACTGCCATGAATCCCCGACAGTAGTTGCGATACGGAACTCTCCATTTTTCTCACTCATCGAGAACTGATCATTGACAGATCCAGGGACTTCTCCTTCATTAATCAATTCCAGATTAGAAGTACTGAACTCGGCGATACCTGTAGTGGAAAGTTCCCTTTTCCTCTCGGAGACATAGGAACTGATGGCCTCTTCAAACTCCTCTTCACTCTTTCCACTTGAGAAATATTCCTGAAGCTCTCCGTGTATCTCGTTTCTCAGAGAGTTTTCGCTTATATCGTAACTTCTCAACTCTTCAATCCTGTCAAGCGTCTCCTGATCAAGAACGCTTTCTCCCTCATCATCGATAAATTCGAGAAGCATCTCAAGATCCGAGGCCTCTTCAGTATAAGTCAAGTAAATCGAGTTCTTAGATATGTAGACTTCAGTGTTTGGTCCGTCTCCAAGGAATCCTGTCGAATCCGTGACTTCGCCACTAGCTGAGTCCATCTTCATCGCTGTGTAAGTTGTATCCGCGTTATCCGAGTAGTAAAATCCTGTGCACGGCATTGAAAGCGATGATAGAGGCCTTACAGGGCAGTTGTTTCTGTAGTCTCTTGTTAAGAGATAGATACTGTCGTTTATCATCCGGGCGGATTCGATGCTCGAGTTGAGCTCTTTGTTCCATTCTTTTTCGTAGTCCTCTCTATCGAAAGCTGTTATATTCTGTCCAAGTACTATGGCTGTGTCGTTTGTGAGGAAAAGTTCTCCGCTCATCGGAATCCTGTCTTTCTCCTCGAAATCTTCGACAGGCAAGGTGTTGAAGACTGAAGTGTTTCCGTTGAAGTATGTTTCAGAAGAGTAGAAAATCTCTTCCCCGCTGTTTTTCAGTATATCAGGCTCATCAATCCCATTGACTTGGATATTCGTATTTGATGATCTTCTTACTTCACTGCTTCCTCCTGATCCTCCGCTTGATCGGCTGAACTGTGCTGTAGAATCCAGGGCTTCTCCAGGATTTCCTAAAAGTCCTTGACTGCTGTCTGAGTTCATTACTTCGTTGAACTGGGCCTGTGAAGTTATCTGTTTGAGTTCTTTTTCATTGCTTTCCATTGTAGATATGAAAAGTATTCCTGTGAAGACAAGGCCTACTCCAAAGGCCAGAAGCAAGGTGTCAGTGGATAAGGTGCGTTCCATATTACTTTTTAATCGCATTCACTGTTTAAATACAGTGTACTGTCTGTTCGTTTGAAAGGGAACTGAAATAAATCAGTTGGAGTTCAAGAGATGTTCGGGAGCCCGGGATGATACTGGATGAACTTCTGGAAGAGGCCTCTGAAAATGAAAGAGAGATTCTTGAAGATCCCGAAGGATTTAATTTCAGGCCTGTAGAAAACGTCGAAGAAGATGAAATAATCTCTGTTGCTCCCGAAGATCCGTGGATGGATTCTGCTCAAGTCGATCTTGTGAATGAAAACGTAGATGTGCGTTTCAGCACCCAAAACTGCAGGGAGAGATATGTAACTGTTTGGTCAACAGATGAGTTTTCAATCATCGAGAGCAATGGCCACGCTATAATCGAAGGAGAATCATCAGAGACACAGATATACTATCTGGTATCAAATGACGATGTTTTAATATATGACAAAGGATGGAGCTCATCAAGTTATGAGAGGCCTAAAGAAGTTGCTGTAGAGATCCCAAAAATTTACAGGAAAGCTCTGGCAGGTGAAACAGACGAACTTGATTGGGGAAACGACCAAGACTATGTTCCTACGCCTGAAGATAAATTCTAGAAAATAAAAGGAAGAATATGCGTGTGATGTTCTTACTAAAACTTTAGCATGTTGTTCTTGTGTTGTCCTCCTTCCTTGTTTGTCTGATTGATTTTTGTGTTTTCTTTTTTATCTCGAGATTTCAGGAATTTTTCTTTGTTTTAATCGATGAAGCTAGGGCCAACTATCTATTAATTTGTTCTAAAGTTTTTAATCTGTCTTTAAACTGAAAGAGTCAGTTTATTTCAGTTGAGTCCTTGTGCCCGAGGCCTCCTGAGTTGAAGACCAGGCCAGGTTTCCCCAACCTACTTTTCCCGTATCACATATACAGGAAAGACAGATTAGAGATATTATTAAAAAAGGTTCTTACACAGCTATAACTAGACAGATTTTTAACGCCTCTGGAACTCTGTGCTGTGCAAGCCATAGATCTTATTTGTTGGCAGGCCTTTAAAAAAGTTCGGTTCTACCTTGTAACAGACTGAAACTTTGGCGATTTTCAGTTAATTATATAAAATTTTTGGCACAAATAATTGTATATGACTATCGAAACCAAAATCGACACCGATAACTTAGGTTCTGAGAAACCTGAGAAAAGTTGTCCTGAGTGTGGATCTACACGTTTTGAGCAGATGAGCGGTGAGACTTACTGTCTAGAGTGTGGAACTGTTGTCGATGAGGATATGATAGATAGTTCTAGAGAGTATAGAGCTTTCGATGCTGAGGGGACTGAAAAGAAAGAGCGTGTAGGGTCCAGCATAACTTATACGAGAGCCGACAAAGGAATGTCTACAAAGATTGGAGAATCCTCAGAGTTAAACAAAGTTTCGGGAAAGAAAAGAGGACAATATTACAGGATGAAGCGCTGGGACAGTAGAAATAGTTCAAGACAGGACTCTTTACAGGAAGGCCTATCTATAATGGATAGACTGACTTTTGAGCTGAGATTGCCTGCTTCAGTTAAGGAAGAAGCCGGAAGACTTTACGAGAAAGCTCTTGAAGAAGATCTTGTAAAAGGAAAATCAAGGGAGGCTACCATTGCTTCTTTGATTTATCTAGTGGCCAGGAATCAGGAAGTACCGAGGACTCAGAAAGAGATAAGTGAATCAATCAGCGTCCCGGAGAGAAAAATGAACAGAACTTACAGAGATCTGGCAAGAGAACTAGGCCTTGACATCAAGCCAGCCGATCCAAGAAACTTTATACCGCGTTACAGAGGGAATCTAGGCCTTTCTGGAGAGACAGGTGCTCAAGCAAGGAACATTGTCACAGAGGCCTTAGATAAAGGAATCACATCAGGACGAAGTCCTTCAAGCGTGGCTGCTGCCGCACTCTATATCGGCGCACTTCTGAACGATGAATCAATGACTCAAAGAGAAGTCGCTGAAGTTTCAGGAATCACACAGACAACTGTCAGAAACACTTACAGACTGCTTTCAGAGGAATTGGGCCTTGAGGACGAAATCGAAGAGGCCCGAAACAACTAGAGGTGAATAATTTGGTCAAACTACAGAAAGATGGAAACGGACGATATCACATTACAGTACCTAAAAGCTTTATAGAAGGATTCGGATGGAACAAAGGAGATGAGATTTGTTTCGAGATCAAAGGAAAAGGCACACTTGAAATAGAGAAAGATTAAAAAAGGAAAATATCCGCAAAAAGAACTTCATCTTAAATCGATACTCTTTCCAAGCCGGTCTCTAACACAGATTCTTTTATTTCAGGATTTATACCTGTTTCCGCATCCATCTCCGTTTCCAACGCCTCACATCTCATACACATAGAATTCAGATCCCCTCCATGTAAAAACATAACAGGAATCAACTGATTTATTTCTTCTGAATTTCGATCAAAGGCCTCTATTTTCTTTATCTAGAATATTCTCCCATTCAAAATCCATCTCTAATCCTTCAAAGTCGCCATGATTAATTGCGTACTCTGCATACATACTTATGGCGTTGTGAGGATTATCGTACTCTCCAGGCATAACAGGATCTTTACCGGAGTGTAGAAAAGTTTGGCCGCTAGTATATGATTTCTCAATCATTTCGCCTAAATAAACATTGATTTCTCGGGAACGAGAGACAAGATTAATATCTATACCTTCATTTTTCTCCACTACTTCAACTTGAAAAGCTTTGTCATCTTTAACAAGAAGTGTTATATCTTCAGGCTCAGTTACACCCATCTCATCTGTGTAAACACCGAAATCAGTCCTGATCCCATCGTTTACAACTCCATTGAAGAAGTAACCTTTCGCCATACGCAGAGAGTCGTTAAAAATTAATAAAAAACTCCTCACTAACTTTCCAAGAACATATCAGTAACTGGAGTTCTCAACCCCGACGTCAGAAAGAAAAATATGCGCCGCCAGCTGATGCGAACACAGCTCTCCCTGAAACGGACAGGGACAGAAACTATCACCTGAATCAATATCAATACCTACAGTGTACTCCGCATTATCTCCTTCAACAACGAACTGATAACGATCACTCGACTTCACAGAAACTTCAATCATGCCCTCATCGATAATACGACGGGCCTTTCCCCACTTATGCAGATTCTCCCGCTCACTCCTTTCCAAATCATCCATCACAGAAAACTCGTTAAACATCTAAATTTAAAACAAAACAGGCCTCTACAAAAACTTCATTTAATTAAAGCGTTCTCTTACTAGATGTGTGAAGGCCTCTCTTCCCGACTTGATACAAGTAATTGATTTCTTGTTTAGTGAGGGCGTGATTGTAGATTCGAACGTGTTGAATCTTTCCATTCCAGTAATGATCATTTACTGTTCTATTCTTTCCAATGTAGTAATTTTGCATATTTGATATATCGGGATTATTTCCTAGACTCGATACTTTATCATTTTCTCCATCTATGTTTACTCTACCTCTATCTTCAGGATTATTGAATGTAGTCACAACTAGATGCCATTCTCCATCACGAATATCTGTTTCACTTGATATACGTTCTATATTTCCGCCTCCAGTTACGTCAACATTTAGATCCAAAGTACCATCTTCTAAGGCCATGGAAATATTAGCTGTATCTCTGTTATGTAAGATCCAGTGCCTGCCATTGTCTGTCTGAGATCCATCCCATCTGATCCAAGCCACCATAGAAACAGTGCTTTTCTGAGACAATGAAAAAGAAGTATCTACATAACCAGATCCATCAAAACTGCACGCGTTCTGACTTAATATACCATTTGCTCCTTGAGTTACTCCGCCATTCAAACTTCCATTATTGCCATTCCTAATATCTATCGCGTCACCGCTTTCTTCATCCAAAGGCCAGTATCCTACAAGAACCATATTTCAGTAATTCACCAATTGTTTACGCAAATCACGGCCTCTAGTCCCGTATCTGTATAATTCGAAGATTTCACTTTTTGATAGAGCTTTACTGTAGATCCTGAAGTCATCTAATTTTCCTTTAATAGCATTCAGTGGACTGCCTTTGTAATTTTGATTTCCTAGATAAAAATTGATAGGGAAGTCTTCAGCAGACGGAGAATTCTGGCTACTGTAATTAAGAGGTACTTCAATACCGTTAAAGAAAAACCTGAGTTCACTTTGATCAAGTCTGTGAACAAACACCAAATGATTGAATCCACTATTTATAGGTATAGATCTGCCTAACTCAGCTTGTAACTTTGTTCCACTTGAGTCCTTATATGACCATCTTAAATTTCCTGTTTCATTGTTGTTGTTATTGTTACTGTTTATCTGAACATTATGAGTACTTGAGTTATTCTGATTAAAACCTAATAAATCGCGTCTACCTGTGTCGTCATTAGACATCCACAGAGAATAAGTAAATCTTTCATTTTCTCCTCCAAAAGAACCTAAGTCACCTGCATCGATATAATCACTATCCGAACTAAAACTGTAAGCACCACTACGAACACCTCCACTAGAAACATAAGAAGCACCGTTCACTGTTCCATCATTAGTTCCCCATGAATCCGTGACATCTCCATCAAAAGCCCAACGACTGACAGCCGAAGAACTATTCTCGTTATTCAGAGGCCTCGCAAAATCGCCTGAACCCCAACGATACAAAGTTTGGACTTCTGAATCAGATAATGCTTTGTCGTAGACACGGAAGTTTGAGATGTTTCCTTCTAAGTACTGAGTATTATCGTATTCTTTCCTTCCTAAGGCATGATTTGTTGATGGGTTTCCTAAAGTTCCAAAAGAGACTGAACTTTCATTAACTCCGTTGACATATATTTTCAGATTACCGTTTTCTTTAGTAGTAGCAACCACATGATACCAGTCTTTCGGCGATGGAGATGTATTTGAATATACACCTACATTTTTTGAGCTGTCGCCTACACGCCACAAGAATTCATCAGCTGAGTTATTATACTGGAGTTCAATTATACTAGAACTCGAATTTTCATCAGCTGACCATACTGTTACTGTTGAAGAAGTACTTCGTAACTTAACCCAGACAGACACAGAAAACTCACTGAAACCACTGAAATCAATGCCTGAAGTATCAATGTAATCATCATTTCCGTCGAAAGACATGGCCTGTAATCCGCCCTTTCCAGCAACACCAGTCGTCACACCACCATTTAAGGTTCCATGATTTCCGTTTCCAGAATAATCAGTCGCATTTTCGTCGTGTAGAGGCCAGTAACCAACTAAATCACTACTTAGATCAGGCCTCTCCCTAGAATAACCTTGCTTCAAATCACCATTACGACCAACAGTACCACTGGAATCCTGATTGTTTTTCCAGTTACTTTCTGAATCCCAGCGAATAACCATAGTTTTAGAGACCTCTATTAACTTCTTTGTTTTTTGTTTTATTTTATTCTTTCGTGTAGAAAAGTCTGGCTTCTACTTGTTTTTCTGGATGTATTTCTTTGATTGCGTTGGCGTATCTCTGGATCTGTGTTTGGTGTTTCTGTTTTTCATCTCCTGTTTTCCAGTCGATGACTTCTATTTTGTCGTCTTTGATGTGAAGTAAGTCGATCTTTGCCATATAAGTTGTGTCTCCGTCAGGGATGTTGACTTTCTGTTCCACTTCAAGTCTACCTTGAAGCGAGTCTATGAATTGTTTTATCTTCTGTTCTTGGCTGTTAGATGGCTCTACATCAAGTCCTTGAGCGTATCTCTCCGCAAACCTGTGAATCTCCAGGCCTTTTGATCCGTCTCCCTGAGTTTCTGTGTTTGTTACAGCTGCCACTGATGGACTTATTTTATCCGGCTCTTCGATTTCAAGTACAGGCCTATCGTCTTCTTCCTCTTCTACTTCCTTTATATCTGGCTCTATATAATCTGGCTCTAATTCTATCTCGTCGTAAAAACTGCTCTCTCTTCCTTTCTTAGCTGAAAGAAATAGATGATTCTCTGCTCTAGTTGTAGCTACATAAAGCAATCTTCTTTCCTCATCATATGTTCCGGATAAACATTTAGATATTATCTCGTAACGCCAGTTATCGTAGTTAAACGCCATATCTGTGTCATCAAATATCTTTTTCTGTCTGATGCCTGCTGGCTCTACGTAGTCTATATTTTTACTTGATCCTTGATAACTTGGGAAAACTCCTCTATTCAATCCTGCGATAAATACGGCCGGATACTCCAGTCCTTTTGCTTTATGGACTGTCTGTATCTTGACCGTGTTTCTTGATTCCGAGAAATCTACTTCGTAAGTCTCTCCTTCCTCGATGTTTTCCTCGATGAAATTGATGATCCGCCCTGTATTCATGTAGCTACTGATCCTAGTATCTTCGAGTACCTCTATGATTTTTGCGGAGGCCGGACCATAGCATCCATACCTCTCGAAAACTTTCTCAGCTATACCTTTGATTGATTCCTCGGCCTCCAACTCTTCAACGAATGAAACCATGTCATTAGGATAGGCCTCTTCCTCAAGGATATGTCTTGCCTCATCTAAACTGTATCCGGCTTCTTCCAGAACTACTGCCCATCCTCTTCTTCCATCTGAATTCAAGATCCTCAGCCAAGCCAGTAAAAGAATAGATGGGTTCGTCTTGAACAACTCGATCCCGGCCTCGTAAGCAGCAGGAACCCCGTTTTCCCTAGCTTTGTCTTGTATCTCAAGACCAAGACTTCTCGTTCTTGTCAGAACAGCTATATCATCAAAGTTAAGAGGCCTCTCGCCATCATCCCCTTCACACAAGTAATTCTCATTATCTACTACTTCCTGTATCTTGGTAATTATGGCCTCTACTTCCTCTTCACTCGTAATTTTTTCTATAGTCGCGTCTTGTAATCCTTTCTCTGATTCAAGAGAAGTTACTTCGACTTCTTTTACGTTCTCCCATTTACTGCCTTTCAACTCAAGTGTAGATTCTGAAAAATCAAGGATGTCTTGACTGGAACGATAATTCTTCTTTAGAGGGATCTTCTCTATCTCGCCAATCTCAAAATTGACTCTTTTTTCTTCGTTGTTAAGCTCGTTTTTGAATCTGTCAAGCCTTCTCTGAAAATCCTGGATGTTTTCGACTTCAGCGTACTGGAACGAGTAAATAGATTGTTTCCAGTCCCCGACAACACAGATATTCGGCTTATCCGCCATCAACAAGGCTAATTTGAACTGTATCTCATTTGTGTCCTGAAATTCATCTATCATCATGTACTGGAAGCTTTCATCTTTCCTTACAGCTTCATCTTCATGCAGTAAAACGTAAGCGAACATCATCAAGAAACTGAAATTAAGATAGTTCCTTGAAAGACAGAAATCGATATATGAGATAAAGACATCGTGGATAAAATCCTTCAATTCTTCTCTGTCCTCATCAAAGGCCTTCCTACAGAAATCTCTTCTGACTGATTTAGTACCTCTACCTCCTCGCAATTCTTCTCTTTCCGGGGCATCATCCAAGTATGTCTTTCTATCGAATCCAGAAAGTCTAGCTCTTAAATGACTCTGCTTTTTCCCTCGTGAACCTTCTCTCGGCTTGTTCTCCTTCTGGAAAATACTGTAAAACCTCTTTCTATCCCCTTCCAAATGTTCTTCTGTATCCTTGAACCATCCATCTTTCGTTGGAACGATACCTTTAGAAGCCAAAGATTTCAGTAAATCCAGTAGTTCTGATGACTCCCGTATTACATGGAAAAACTCTCTATACTCTGGATTATCGTCTCTGAAGCCTCTGTAAAATTCGTCGAATTCCTGTCTCTCTCTTATAGCGCTTTCCATCATCTGTGTCTCTTCAGTTATATTCCTGTCAAGTCCTATCATCGACGGGGCGTTCAATCCATGTCTCTCCAGTATTTTCTGACAGTGACTGTGGAATGTAGAGATCGGAGCCTGGAAAATCTTTGAATCCTCTACAGAGGCCTCTTCCATGATTCTATCAGTCATCTCTTCAGAAGCATTTCTCGTGTAAGTAGCGAGAAAAATATCTTCAGGATCAACCCCTTTTTCAAGCAAATTAACGTATCTCAACGTTACAGTAAATGTTTTTCCTGTCCCTGCTCCGGCATCAGCTAAAATTACTCCTTCAGTATTTTCTATAATCTTCTGTTGTTGCTCATTCGGTGCGAACTCACTCATCAAGTATCATATCTCTATCAGGTAAGTCATCAGGTTTTGCGTTAAGAGGGAATCCTTCATCAAGATAATGATTCAGTTCCTGTTTCTTTTCAGCTACAAACTCCTTGAAGTTATCGAGATCTTCACTGAAGAAATTGGAGCAACGGACTTCTACAAACTCTTTGATAATCTGATCTGTTCCTTTTCTAACGTATTTGTACTCTCCTATCTCTTTTTCACAGTATTTTTGGAACTCCTGTGCCAACTTAGATTTGAGTGCTTTATCTTTATCGAACGCATACTCCAATTCTTTGCCTTTAAAGAACTCTCTAAAGTTTTCACATCCAAGTTTATCGAGTACTTTACGAGCCTTACTTGTATTTCCTTTCTCCCTTAAGAGGTGTTCATACATCTCCAGTGAAGAAATATAATCATCAAACAACTTTGGAACATATCTTACAGTTACAGCGTTATCGCCATTATCACCATCTCCGTTGACTGCATCGGAGATATTATCTAAGAAGTTCAGGAAAGTAAACTTCAGTGTTTGATCATTTATTTGATCTCTGTGGAAGGTCAAGTACATCAGGGCCTGGAAATCCGGCCAGTCAGCATCCTCGTACAGTTCCACGTTAGAGGCCTTTACGATATCTTTAGCTGATTTCTTCCTTCCGGACTTGTAGTCTACAAGATGTTTTTCGTTCATTATCAGATCGATTTTTCCCTTTACAGAGAGATCAGTATCCATGAACGACATCTCTGTAATCCCTGCATCAATCTCTTTTCCAAAGGTCTCTGCAAAGATATTCTCATCATCGCCTCTACTATATTTATTGGAATCTGTTCTTTCAATCTCGTTTTGCTCCAAAAACTCAGTAATATTTGACAGGCCTATCCTGAGCTCCGTTTCCAACTGTTCGAGCCCGTAATCATCCATGAAAGGCCTCATATGTTTTTTCATCGCTTCTATTATCTTGCCATCGCTTATTTCCTCTACAAAATCCGGATGAGTGGCGTAAAACTCTGCGTAATCATGGAAAATATTTCCTTTTTCAAGATTTTCATCCTCTATATCAGATGTTAATCGCCGGAAATAATACAGTTTAGGTGAAAGTGCTAAATCGTTCAAAGCAGACTGACTCAAAGCTTTTTTATTGGAAACTTCGACATCCAAAGAAGAGTGTTTGAATCCTTTTGCCTCAGGCTCTCCTTCAGGTCTGTAATAATCATTATCTAAGTCCTCAAAGCTGTTGATATCAGTTCCTGCCAATTCTCCAAGATGATAACATGGCTTAACTTCTCTGTTCATTTCTTTATCTTGCACCATGTAAACCTGTTCTTCTCCGCTTTGGATCAACGAGCAGAAACCGTTCCTGTTTTTCTCTGCTTCTTTTTCTTCATTGATCCATGGATCATCTCCTGTTTCACGCGTCCAGTCTTTGTCGACTCCGATGAAAAATACTACAGGCCTGTCCACGTATCCTGCTGAAGATGGATCAGCGAATAAGACTCCATCAGTCTCTGAATCAGACGAAGGATCAAAAGATTCGATGTAAAACTCCAGATCACTTAGATTGTCACTGGAGACAGATTCCTGTAGAAGATCTAATTCACCCAGTAAATCATTTACTTCCTGCATCTTCCCTGCTCCTAGTTCCTCTAACCTCCTCAAAACTTCATTGAAATCCAGATACTCCAGAACATTGAGAAGCTGTTGTATATCCTCAAGTCCTGACGTACGTGACACTAATCTATTGTCTTTAGATGGACGTACATCCACCTCCATCTCGTCTAGCACAGGCCTCACATCCCGTACTCGAACGTTTTTAGTCGATAATCCTACTCTCAGAAGACTTATAAGACTTCTTAGATCGCTTTCCTCGGAGATACTTCTTGATGAAAGATATGGAATGTCTCTAGCATCTAGAGAGGCCTCTATCAAAGGCTGGTACTGGCTCTCAGGATTCACTACTACTCCTGCCTTTTCCGGTCGTACATTTTTGATATTCTCCGTCAATGACTGGGCTATATCCTGTTTTGATTCGAAAATCCTGAATTCTGAAAGCTCATGTTTCTCCCCAGTAAACATTTCAACTTTCTCGAACTCATCCGGCAGTAACTTTTTATCCAGTCCAGTAAAATCCTCAAATCCGACAACTATTACTTTACCCTCTATTTTCTCTTCTTCAAGACGGGAGAAAACAGTGTCGGACTGCTTCAAAGTATCTATAACTTTCTCTGAGACCTCTGAATCAAATCTTTCATACTGTTTTATTTTTTCCAGTTCACCTGTATACTGCCAGCAACTGATAGTCTTCTCCAGAAGATAAGATGATTGTCGCCATCCGAGATCCTTCTCGTTTACAAGCTTGAGAAATGTATCCTCTCTTTCATCCATCTCAGGTCCTGATACGTATCTGCGGGGTGTTGTACAGAAATCACCCATGAAAGCTTTGTCTAAACGAGTTAATCTAGCGTTCAAAGCATCTGCGAGAGAAGCATCTGTAGTAACTACCGTGCCTTCTTCAGCGTATTCTTTTACTTCTTCAAATATTCTATCAATCGAACGTGTGTCCGGAATCTCCACTGATGAAAATAAAATGTGCAGTTAAAGTAAAAAAATTCTCGTTAAAGGATTGATTCATGATTGCTAAAGAAATCGATGTAAAAGGCCTTGATTACACTATAGAAGGAGTAGACTCTGATTTCCTTGATCAGGAATTTTACACTCCCGACATTGAAGACGGACATGACTATCTACCAGATTTCTCCAACGAGATGAGGTGCTTACATACCTATCCGGAACGTGACAAATTGACGTTTACACATAGAAATAAGGGAAAATACACAGTCCACGCATGGAGCGATGGAAAAGTTCTTTTGACAGATCCTTCAGATACAGTGTGGATCTATGATAGTGATGAGGACGTGACTGCTTATCAAGGCGAAGGCGAATTTGTAGCAGCATACAATCCCGACATATCAGATGTTTGGGAAGATATCATATCAGGAGAGTGGATGAAAGATTTCATAGATAGACATGAAAGAGATCTTGGCGGAGGATTCAATCGCTTACACCCTGAATTAGGAAAAAGAGTCGCTAGAGGACTGGATTTAAGGGAATAGAGACGATTTTTTGGACAAAAATTAATTTTTTCTTTTCTGTGTCTTCTGGAAGTTTTCATGTAGACGTTTCGAAACGTCCCAGGCCTCTGATTCATCTATATCTATTATTTTTGCATCTCCGCTCATGAATCCTGTCCCTGCGATATCGAGTGTTACACTTGATAAGTCCCAGAGTCTCTGCAGTATAGTATCTGACATTATGATGTTCTGTGTCCTGTGATAGGGAACGATAATCTCTTTTCTGTTCCAGAATCCTTTACGGACGACAAAGTGCTCATCTAACTCACTATATCCGATGTGTTTCCATTTCAAAAATGAGGCCAGTAACGCCAGTGAAGCAAATAGAGGGATCGAAATATAGTAAAACTCACTTGTCCAGAGATAGATTATTGATAAAACTAAGGTAGAGGCCACTGCGTATCTCGTGAAGTATTTCCGCATGGTCCTCACAGGTATTTTTTCAAGACTGTAATCCTCAAGATATTCTAACTGAGTGACTAGTTCCCTGACCTGATCTTTCTTGGCAAGAGGGATAGCCAGCTCAAGTTCCTGATCTTTACGAGAATAACCAGCAGTCTCTATACTGAGGCTGGATCTATCAAACAGTCTTTTCAAAGGATTATCACTGATTACAATCCTTTGCAACTTCCTAAGAGGAACAGATCCCTCTGAACGATTGACGAGGCCTCTACTGTATTCAAGAGTATCTTTTCTTTTCATCAATCTGAAATTATAGAAACGAGAAAGGTTAGCCACAAAATTAGACGCTACAACGACTGAAAAAGCTACCATAATAACAACCAAGATCCCATTAAAGAGTCCTATCCCTGATCCTTCTAGTAAAGGAGTTATAGAAGGTATAGAGAATCCTAAAAGCCCTAATAAACCAAATATTATCCTCTGATCTATACCTGTAAGGCCTAGAATCAGGAGCTCTTTATCATCAATCCTGTAAAGTTCCTCCCCTGCGTCTTTATTTTGATTTTTTTCTTCATCAGATTCGTTTTCCTGCTTGAAATCCCTGATCTTTTGCTTTATTTTATCGGCTTCACTAAGTTCAACGTATTTAAGAGAGGCCTCTGTAGTGGATCCTCCTGCTGTTTCAAGGCTTACTACAGATATTCCAAGGATCCTATGTATAATATTTCTTTTGACGTCGACGTTCTGTACCCTTTTCAATGGAATATCTCTGTCGCTTCGTTTGATTATGCCTTTGGTTATCTTCAGATTTTCTTCATCAAAGAGGTATTCGAAACGCCTCCAACGAATGTAGCTGTAGAGGCCTGTAACTAAGGTCAGAAGTACCGCCATCAAGGGAACAATGAACGGCCCGAGCTCTGATCCGGACGGGAAGCTTCCTGCTGTGAAGTATATTACTGCCATCAGTTTAACTGAAAGTGATACAGCTGTATATGGGATAGTTAAACGCGAAAGCTTCATACTCCATCCCTGTCTTCAGATTCTATTGCCAGGTCACGAAGTTTTTCCTGCATATCATGTGCGTCATCCGGCAGAAGACCAGGGATAGCAACATCAGCTCCTCTAGACCCAGCAGTATAAACCACAAGCCTAGAAAGCCCAAGTAGTCTGTCTGAAACCCTTCTCTGACTATCTATATGCTGTATTCTGACATATGGCATCATAGTTCTGACTTTGATGAATATTCCGTATTCAAGGTAAAGATGATCGTCTCTTAAAGTATATCTCCAGGCTCTGAAACGTACAAATCCAAGAATAATAGCTGTTGCAACTCCGATCAAAACAAATATGACGGCCATCTCTGTAATTGAGTAATCAACAACCCTGGAGAGGCCTGCTGTAGCCAGTAATGAAAGAGGTACAGTGACTAACCCGTACAGAAATATCCACAAAGGTATAATTTTTTTCTCTGGTTTTCTCACTGAACTCTCCTCCTTAAAAGGCCTTTTCAAAAACAGGCCTCTAGATAATTGTTGGTAAAAAACGTTTTTAATTTCGTCAGTAAAAAAGCTAGATTTATATTAAAAATTTGAAAATCTTGAAATCCACTAATTTATACTTTTGCTACTAATGAGTAACTATGAATTCCAGTGAGATTAAAGGCATCCATATTGTGAATGAAACAGAGAATTTCAGTCATAGATTCTTTGATAATTTACAAACTGTTTCAGAGGAAATGAATGAAATTGACAATGTTGTGATGGATGTCAATGTTGTTTATTCTGTAGCTCGTGGAAGAAAGTACACCTCAGAACTTTTCGCAGAGAATGAATCGGCTGAAGAAGCTGTTGAATTGCTTGGAGAGGGTGCTTTTGAAAGCGATGAAAGAAACGAACAGGAACTTCTCAGATTCAAATCAACTCCATACTCCAGAATAAGAGCTGTAGATGAACTTGAGGCCTCTCTGTATATCTCAGATATAACAGAGGATCGAATAAATAACAGTCGAGACAAAATGGCGAATCCTGACAGAGTATTATCTTATTTTAACAATATTAGCGAATCAATTCCAGTAAAAGATTTAATAGGGATAGAAGAATACACTAGAGAACATGTGGAAAGTGATATGAGCGAAGACGAAGCGCTTGTGGAAGCTGCTTCAGAGCTTGACGGAAATACAATTGTAATGAGTTATGATCACGGCATGCTCGACTACGAAATCCATGCAACAGTTCCGGAGATAGCTACTTCGATATAATCAATGCTCTAAATTACGTAATTCCTCTTTAACGAACAGATAGTTGTAAATTTTCTCAGGAAGAACTTTAACAAAGAGCATCTGAAAAGGCCTTTTAACACAGAACTTGAGTTCATCCCAGTAATTCATACCTATCTGATTCGCAGACAAATGATAATTCCGATTAACGAACTGTTCAGGTCTATGTTCGATTTCACCATTTTGCTGGCTTTTTAGAGTCTTATAAGCAAGTTCGGCGTTTTTACATCTGGCTTCGAGCAGGAGCTCATTTTCACGTTCATTTAGTCCCCACCAAGGCCCGATGAAATCGTCTTCCCAGTAAAAATCTCTGTCAAGATCATCTAAAATTTCCTCGATACTTGGCTTGAATTGATCTGAAGAAACATCATCTTCGAGTATCAAATCCAACTGGATATGCCTCTCAAACTTCTCTGAATATTCCTGCCAGAAAAAGTAATACGAATCAAGACCATCAATGTTTTTCACTTGATCAATTATCTCAACTAAACTTTCCCTGTAATTATCCCGGCCTCTAAAATATTCTATTTGGCATCTGAGACGTTCACTCATAATAAATAAGAAAGAATAGAATGGAATAAAAAATTTTTAGATCTCCAGGACTTCAGTCGATTCATATCCTGTAGAGGCCTCTAGATCTTCGTGTTCCATTCCTGTATCTCTTATGAAATCAGCTGCCTCGTTGACGAACTGTTTCTCGTAACTCTCTGTTGAAGGCCTGTACTGCATCTCCAGTGCGTCTCTGTTCTCGTCTCCTGCATCGATCTTTCCAGGATTAAATCCTGCGCACTCGAACCCCATTTCCTCGAACTCCATAGCGGCAGATGGGAGATACGGATTGTTGGCATCCAATGTAAGGCCTGTCCAGTAATCCTCGTCTTCTTCGCCGTCCTGTATTTTTGACTGGGTGTTGCCGATCTCATTGAGCACATCATTCCATGTGAAATCTCCTTTATCGTCCTGTACGATCTCGATTTCTGCAAAGTTCATTGGATCGCCTACAGCCTTTGATTTGACTTTGTAATTTCTTTCAGTATGATCTACAGATTCACTGAAAGTTTCACGGCTTATAGGCTCAAGATGATCGCTTCTCTTCGCGTTAATATTATCTCTAGCAGTATTTACTACATCTTCCACGTGTTCAGGCACGTATACTTGTTGCTGATCGTTTTCAATATGAGAATCTGCCCATATCATGTCCACGACAGTCACGCGCCCCTTTCCTTTGTAAGCCATTGGGAATTTCTTATCGTAGACACCTGTAACTGCAAAATCATTTTTGTCAGCCACGTGCTGTGTCGCACCCGATTTATCAGCAAGTAACTGCGTGTGAACAATATCGACAGGACTACTCTCGTCTTCCACCATTCTACTTGTCTTATCCAATCGATCAACGAAAAGTTCATCATAAACTTTTCTACCAGAGGCCTCTGAGACAGCTCCACGTCTGTCTTCACTTATAATAGTCGATCCTAACTCGGCAAGATTGTCCTGAAACTTTACAGCCCCAACACCAATGAATTCGCCACTTGAGTCCTCTACCGTTTCAACCAATTCTGGAGCCATTTCACTCTCCCAGTCCTCAATACCCCACTCATCAGGAATATCCTCAATATCATCAATCTCACTATTCATCACGGAAAGGAACTGTTCTAACTCTGTGCTGTTAACGAATTTTCCGTAGTATTTTTCATACTCGTTCAAAAAGGCCTCTGTAATATTTTTTGCATCAGAAGGCTTTGCCTTCCTTATAGTTTCATCTACTTCCTCTAACTCTCCTTCTACTGCCACATCATCACCATGCCAGATTGTTTCAAGTTGTTGATCATTTTTTGTTTAAACACCTCTAGAAGAATCCTTTACACGCCAGAAAAAGTTGAGAGGCCTGAAAAGAATCTCTTTGAAGCTTTCAGCTATAGAAATAACTGCGGAAAATACCAAATACATTAGATTCGATTCCGCTTGCCGAAAGCATAGTCAACCATAGTTGACCTACTTTTATTAACTTATTGGTGAAAGAGTTCTGAAGTCGTTATGTTTTATTTGTTCAAAAAATAAAGAAGTTAGACAGTGGCTTCAGTAAAAAATATCCGAGTTTTAATTTTTGTATCTATATTTCTGGTTATAGTTTCTACAGGTGTCGGAAGCCTTGAAGACGGCCTTGAAGGTTACTGGAGGTTTAATTCCGGAACAGGTAATGAATTAGTTGATAGTGCAGGAGGGATTGATGGCGATATCAACGGTGCTTCATGGACTTCAGGAAAATTCAGTGACGGACTCTTTTTTGATGGAAATGGAGATTACATAGGATTAAGTGACTGGAGTGTTATTGATGGTTCATCAAGTTTATCCGTGTCAACATGGATAAATCCTTCTTCACTTAGCTACACTGATGATGGTCATTTCTCTAATCATGCACAGATTATAGGTAAACAAGGTCCTAGCTCAGATGATAACTATGAACTTGCTTTATTGGATACGGGAGAGATCGGAGTATACGTCGATAATGGGAACAGCGTCCAAATCACAGGAGGTTCTTTAAACACGAACGAATGGTATCACATCACCTCAACATACGGGAATGGGAAACTTGAACTCTACATCAACGGCGATAAAGTATCAAGCACATCAGCGAGCGGTTCATTAGTGACAAATACACACCCATTAGAGTTCGGTGGAGACAGCACAGGAAACTATGGAGGAGATAATTACTACTGGTTCAACGGTAAAATGGATGAAACGAGAGTTTACAGTAAAGAACTGACTACAAGCGACGTCCAAGAACTATACAATTACCGTGAATCCTTTTGTGATAAGACAGGGCCTAATCAAGAATGTATTTTAAACTCAGAAAGAGACATTTCTGGACAAAGTAGATCTATAAACAACGTATTTTTATCCAGAAAATCCGCCTCAATAAAATCAAATCCAGAAAACGCCATATTGACCATATCCAACACTTCAAAAATATCAGGCATCTGGACAGGCAACTTTGAAATCAAAGCGAATACTATAACTCTTACTTCAGGAGCTAAATTCAATCCCAGGGATAAAATAACTTTAAACAGCAAGAAATAAAGAAAAACAAAGAAAGCAAAAAAGTATTCAAACAACACTTCTACATCCTGGCATCCTTCAACTCTAAATCTTCGTCCATCCTAGGGATGTCGACCTTGTTCTTTATTCTGCGGAACTTCTGATGATCTTTTTTCTCAAGGAGTGTGATGGCCTCTCCTTCTCTACCCTGTCTTCCAGCTCTTCCGATCCTATGCGTGTATGTATCAGCTGAATCCGGCACATCGTAGTTGAAAACGTGTGTAACGTTGTCAATGTCGAGGCCTCTCGCAGCGACATCTGTCGCCACGGTTACCTTTATTTCTCCGTCTTCAAACTTGTCGACCATCTCTTCTCTTTTATGTTGACTCATGTCGCCGTTCAGTTCCTGTGCATCGATATTGTTCTTTCTAAGCTTATCTGCCAGCCAGCGAGTCGTGTTCTTTGTCTTGCAGAAAACTATGGATAGATCTCTATCACGCTGTTCAAGTAAAGTATACAGCGTGGAGAGTTTTTCGTTATCTTTTACGTTCATGTACTTGGCATCCAAGTTTCTCGTGTGTTCAGAGGCCTTTATCCTGATAGTTTCCGGATCGATATCATATCTGTCGCACATCTTCTTCAAAGCTCTTGGAATAGTGGCACCAAACAGAAGATTCTGCCTTTCATTTGGCAAATAACTGATTATCTGCTCTAATTCGTCCTGGAATCCCATGTCAAGCATACGATCTGCTTCGTCAAGTATAAAGTATTCAAGGCCTGAAACATTTATCTTGTCTTGTTTCAGTAAGTCTAGTACTCTTCCAGGTGTTCCAACAACTATGTTGGCTTTTTTAGCTCCCTGAATCTGCGGATCGTAGCTTACTCCTCCGTAGATTGTTACTGTCTCGATCTTGTCCGGAGAATTAATGTTAATTTCCTCCGATACTTGTTTCGCTAGCTCTCTAGTCGGAGTCAATACAAGGGCCTTTGTGTCCCCTCCCTCTACCTGTTCGATTATAGGCAGTGAGAAGGCCAAAGTTTTTCCTGAACCTGTCTCCGATTCCACAAGCATGTCTTTTCCGGCGAAAATCTCCGGAATAGATTTTTCCTGAACCTCTGTAGGCTCTGTTATTCCCTGTTCTTTAAGCTGTGAAACAATACTTTCCGAAATATCCAAGTCTTCAAATCTCATCTAGAAACCAAATCCTTAATTTACAGGAAATACTTAGGCCTCTAGCTTTTTAAGCGATAAACCAGATCAGTCACTGAAACAGGCCTCTAACTGAAAAATTTTGCTCTCAAAACTAAACTATGCTCCTTCAATCCGCAAGATTCATCATAACTCAGAACAATGAAAGAGAAATACTGGAGAACAAAGACATCAGAATCAAAGATGGAAATATAACTGAGATAGGAGATTTAGAGGTCCAAGACAACGAGAAAGTCTACGACTGTAGCGACAAAGTAGTCATGCCAGGCCTGATCAATACTCATACACATGCTTCAATGTCGCTTTTGAGAGGCATTTCCGACAACAAGAAACTGGAGGACTGGCTACATGAAGACATTTTTCCTGCTGAAGAAGTGATGGATAAAGATGACATCTACACTGGTGCTTTGCTTGCTTCTGTTGAGATGGTTAAAACAGGGACGACGTGTTTCAATGACATGTATGAGAGGCCTGATCAGATAGTTGAAGCAGTGGAAGAGACTGGTATTCGTGCCGTTATCTCAAGAGGCCTCTTTGATTGGGACGATAAAGGAGAAGAAAGAATAGAAGAGGCAAAAAAGGCAGTGAGAAAATACAGCGAACATGAACTAGTTACTCCTGGCATCGCCCCACACGCCGTCTACACATGTAGTCTAGAGCTTTTGAAGGAGATGAAAGAATTCGCAGAAGAACACGATGTTCCGTATCATATCCATGTTTCGGAGACCGAAAAAGAAAATAAAGATTTGATGAGTGATGAGGGTCTTTCTCCAACAGAATACTTACATGAGAACGGCCTCTTTGATAGTTCTGTGGTGGCAGCCCATGCAGCTTGGCTTTCAGAACGAGATAGAGGGATATTTGAAGAAACAGGTGCTAACGTCGCCCATAATCCTGCTGCGAATCTAAAATTAGGAAGTGGGATAGCAGATATACCTGAACTGATAGATGAAGGAGTCAACATTTCACTGGGGACTGATGGACCGGCCTCAAACAATAACTTCAACTTATTTGAGGAGATGAAGACGGCTTCTCTAGTACACAAAATCGAGGATCCTCGTCGGATCGATGAGAGAAAAGTGTTCGACATGGCCACTATCAACGGAGCAAAAGCACTGGGATTAGAAAACAAGATCGGATCGCTAGAGGAAGGTAAGAAGGCCGACTTACTTGTATTGGACTTGAATGATTCAGAGTTGAGGCCTTTCTACGGAAAGAATGGATTAATTTCAAACATCGTCTACTCATACACAGGAAATCCGGAGAAAGTCTTCGTCAACGGAGAACTTGTGGCAGAAGATGGAAATGTCTTGAATGTGGAGCAGTCAGGCCTCCTGGAAAAGGCTCAAGATAAAGTCGAGAGATTTGATAACGCAAGAAAAGAAGAATAAAATACATGGATCGGAGGCCTCTGAATTTTTATACTCTAGTCCTCAAGAAACACTGGTTCTCCCTCATCCAGGATTTTTCTATCGTCGAAGTAGACTGTCGGATCTTCACAGACTGAGTCCCAGTGGATAGGACATGGATTCATCCTTTCATCTCCTTCTTTCACGTATGAACAGTTGTCTCCGAATGCGAAATGTACTGTTCCAAGCACTTTCTCGTCCTGTAAAGTGTTGCCTATAATTGTGGCCTCTGGATTTGTTCCAAATCCGAACTCTGCCATCTTCCTTGCACAGGAGTGTTCCTCGATCGCTTCTTCAAGCTGAGAGGTCTTTTTTCCACGTGATTCTATTGCTACTACTTCGCTGTCTTTTATCTCGACTTTTTCGCCCTCTGGTGAGAAAGGAAAATGATCAAGTACAAGAGTTCCGCTCAAGTTTTCCGGATAGCCGTTGGGCTCTCCTGCCGGAAGATTTCCAAAAGCTCCTTTTTCATTTAATATTCCTGTATCGTTGTGATACGTATCGATATCGACTTCAAAATGTAGATCAGTTCCAGATGGCGTAGTTACTCTTACTTCAGAGGCTTGTTCAAGAAGACTGTATACTTTCTCCGTTATCTCCTTCACTCTGTGATAATCAGCCTGTAAACTGCTGTTCCAGATCTGTTTATTGACTGTAGGGAGGGTGGCAACTCTAGTACCAATTTTATTCGCTTTTTTACGAGCGTCTGTATGTGACAACGATTTCATCGTCGGAGCAATAACAACGTCAAAATCTTTCATAGCATCAGCAACATGTTCTGGAGGTTCCTCACCATGATTTTCTGGCTCCTCAAACTCTATCAACTTGTATTCAAGGCCTGTACTCTCAAGAACTCCAAGTAGAGAGTTAATTATATCCTCATCGTTTGAATCATTCAATACAAGGACTGTTTCATCTTCCTTTACGTCCAGACATTGATTGATAACTGTCTCTGCACCAGTGCTTAGACTCATTCCCTCTCACCTGAGAAGTTCTCCCTGATGAAATCCATGATAATACTGTAGTAATCATCCAGGCTTTCTATCGTAGCATACTCGTTTGGAGCGTGAGCGTTGTATCCTTCAGGCCCGAAGACTACTGCCGGAATTCCGTTCTCCGTCAGGAAACGCATATCACTTCCCGGCTCTTTACGCGACACATCGCATTTCTCTTCAAATTTTTCAGCAGAACTTTTCAGGGACTTGACATACTTGTTATCTTGATCCGTAGAAAACATTGACTCGTCAAGTGAATCTTCCACAGTTAAGCCTTCAATGCTTTCTAAATCCCTGATAACTTCCTCGTTTGGATGATCATTTGCCGTCCTGATATCCAGAGAGGCCTCTGCTTTTTCAGGTACTTTATTTGCGGACTTGCCTGCTTCTATAGTTCCAAGATTTACTGTTGTTGTCCAGTTATCGCCTTGTTCGTGATCATTGAACAATCCTTTTATTTCAGGCCATTTCTCCATGAACTTCTCTATCGCGTTTTCCCCATTCCATGGACGTGATCCATGTGCGGAGAGACCTTGAGTAGAAACTTTCACCTGTAAAATGCCTTTCTGATCCGTGATTATATCGAGATATCCGTCGATATTGTTCGGTTCCGCTGAGATAGCGAATTTGGGACTGTATTTTTCTGAGAAAAGATATCCTGCGCCGTTGAAGCCTCCTTTTTCTTCATCTGAGACGATCATCAATCCGACACTTGGCTTTTCATCTTTCAGGTCTTTCATCGCTGCCATCAAGGCTGCTACTCCGGCCTTCATATCTCCTGTACCTCTTCCATATAGTTTTCCGTCTTCTATACTTGTTTCAAACATCTCATCCGGGGCCTCTATCACATCTATGTGGCCGTGAAGCATCAATTCAGGATTATCTTCACCGAAAGTGATTACCATTGAAGGAATATCATTTTTCTCGTGTCTCCTGACTTCAAATTCAGGCCCGGAGAAGTACTCCCCAATAAAATCCAGGCAGTTGTTAATTTCCTCCAAGTTGTCATTCGTTGATTTAAATTCAACAAGTTTCTCAGTTAACTGTAGTATTTCTTCCTGTTTCTCCGTCATACATCAATTATAGGATTTAATTGACTTAAATTTTCAGCACTATATTTATCTCATGAGTTTCAATAGATTTGAAGAAGCAGTTGATTACGTAGAAAGAGAGCATCAAACAGAAGAGGGAAGAGAGTTTGAGGCATCTGTTAGAGAATCTCTTTCAGGATTAGGCTTTGAAACTAGACTTGTAGCCGATGGAGAACTAAATGACGAAATAGTCAATAATTACGAAATAGAGGCAACTGATGGAACTTACGGACTTGAGATCAGAAGAGAATCAGGACAACTTGAAGTATACGATAGAAACTGAAGAACAGTTTTGAACCGTAAAAGATAAATTTCTCACATATCAAATAACTTCCCATGTCTCTAGAGGCCTCAGAAACTATTTTTGAAAGAGTTAACAATATCGCCCCTGAGAGACTTTACGACGAAAGAGAGTTGAGAGATCAGGACAGGAGATACGTCATATTCAAATATAATTTAGAAGAAGGTATAGGAGTAATTACAGCCGATGAAATTAGACACATACTGGAGAAAGGACAAGAAAGAGGCCAGAAATTCCCCTTATTCAAGGGAATAGAGGCCTCCGAAGCCTACGTAAGGACTGCTGTAAAAAACGGAGAGGACCTTATGACAGCCCGAATTGAAGACGGTGAAGTATACAGCACCGGCTACATGATTCAAGATAACGACTTAAAGGCCTGGATGGCTTTCTCAACTGATTGATACATCTCTAACATTGTCTACAGGCCCTGCTCCATGATCTTCATACTCTGTTCCTGTAGCTTCCAGTGCTTTTCTTGCCTGATCGATTAACTGTATTTCGCCAGTACCGCCTTTGAAGTACTGGAATCCTATTGCATCACTGACTTCTTCCCTGTAGTTCATTGCTTCAGGACTGTATCTTTCAGGCGTAAATCCTCTATCTGAAAGCTCTTGAGAGGCCTCCCACGTCGACTTATCGTTGGCATCAAGCTCCACTCCGATCCATCTGAGATCATCGTCTTCAAGCGCCTGATCAACTGTCTCAAGAGCCTCATCAATTGACTGTTCTCCTTCAGGTACAAGCTGGTAACTAGCCATCTTCCCTACTTCATCGTCGTGGACTTTCTCCTTTAACCTGTATCCTGAATCGACTTCTTCAGGGCCTACATGAAGATTCCGACTTAATCCGTATTCTCTCCTCTCATTTACAGCGGAAAGAACATGATCAACTATCCCGACTGTCTCATCTGTTACGAATACGTCTTTTGAATCTCCTGAAGTGAATTTGTAGTTACTATCAGGATAGACCATGGGAACGACTGTCTCTCTTCCGTTTCCTTTGAAGACTTCCGGATACTTGTTCACACTGACTCCTTCAGGTACTGCTCCTTTCTTGGCGTGGCCGTGCTGAGTCTTTGCGTGTGTGGAGGAGACCGGATGAGTGACGTATCTATTTGCATCAGAGTTTCTTGCGACTTGGACCCGCTGATTCACGAGATCTTGATAAAAAGGCGCACCATCTAGTTCCTGGAACTCTGGATCAAGAACAATTCCTCCGAACTCGGCTTCATGACCTCCACGATGGAACTTCACAGAGCCTGTACCAACTACAGTATCTTCAGGAATCTCCCTATCATGGACTTGTTGTCCTCCATCTACCTTCACGACAAAGTTCTCACTGTCCGTACTTGGAATCACTTCATCTTTGACTATCTCTGGATCAGTGAAAGAGACAAACGGATAATCCTCATAAACCGCATTGTAGGCCTCTGCTATCCCTTCAGCATCTAATTCAGAGGCCTCTGCAGGCCTGACAACATACTCTACTGATTCATTTTGTTGTTCCATTGCCGGCACCGATAGCTCTTCATCTTATTGTTTTTCTGATTTTCAGTTTGATTCGTCGAATGCGTGATGTCGTTGTTGTATTGTAGTTTCATAGATTGTATAACCATAATTTAGGGGAAAATCGAGGCGTATAGAGGCCTCTACAGAATCAGGATAATAAGCAGAACAATAGTAATAAGTAGATTAACTCCGAATGAATCTTGAGAAAACAATGTGAAACTCTCTGAATGACTAGTCAAAGAACTGTTGAACTCAGAAATATTTGGGAGATAATTATTTCTTTGATTGTAGAACGCGTCCACCCCTGGATAAGCGTGCGATAAAGCGTCCACCCTTCATTGAGTTCATAAATCCTGTTTCTGTATTATCATTTAAAAATCCTTTCAGTAACTGGTCGATAAGTCCGGTCAGCTATATAAAATTAGCTTGACTATGTAATTAATAGGGAATTGTTTTTTCCTCGTGAATTGATTTCTCGGTGATTTGTAATGGAAAATACTAATGTTCAACAGAAACAGGAAGAAATGAAGGAGTTTCAAACCGGTACTACTACTGTAGGCCTTGCAACAGATGAAGGAGTAATTCTTGCAGCTGATAAGAGGGCCTCTATGGGTCATCTAACGGCTTCAAAGTTTGCCAAAAAGGTTTACAAGATCGATGATAATTTGGGCCTTACAATCGCTGGAAGCGTAGGAGATGCACAGAAGATCGTGCGTATGATGCGTTCTCAGTTGAAGATGAAGAAGCTTGAAACAAAGGAACTTTCAGTTAAAGGAGCAGGAACACTTCTGGCCAACATCCTTCACGCGAACAAGATGATGCCTTTCATGAATCAGTTCGTACTTGGAGGAGTGGATGAAAACGGAGGAGTCCTCTACGATCTGGATCCAGCAGGAGGCCTTATGAGCCACGATACTTTCACGGCAACAGGATCCGGAAGCCAGATGGCGTACGGAGTACTGGAAGACAACTACGAGAGAGGCCTTGATCACGAAGAAGGCAGTAAACTTGCTGTAAGAGCCGTACAGGCAGCAATGGAGAGAGATACAGCATCCGGAAACGGAATCATGGTGGCAGAAATCACTGAAGAAGGATTCAGCGTCCTTGAGGATAGAGAGGTAGAATCAAAACTGGCTGAATAAGCCTTTAATTTGATTTTTCTTCTCTTTCTAATTTCCGTGATAGACTTGGACGCACTTAACATATTTATTCAAATTAAAGAGGTATTAAACAAATAATGAAAGACTTAGATGACGTAAAAGATCTTCTTCCTGCAGATGCACAAATCAACGACTTAAGATATGAAGCATCAGATATTGTAGTTTATACAAACAGCAAAGAATTCTTCCTTGATCACTCTGAAGCGATTAAAGAAATTGTATCAAAAGTAAAGAAACGAGTAGAAGTAAGGCCTTCGCAGAAACTTTTCAAAGATCCGGAGAAGGCCCGGAAAAAACTTGAAGAATTAATGAGTGAAGAGGCCGGATTCGATGATGTTATCTTCCAGCCTTCGCTCGGGAAAATGATAATAAGAGCGAAAAAGCCTGGAGCAGTCATTGGAAAACACGGAAGCGGACTTCAGGAAATAAGAGAGAAAACACTATGGGATCCGCAGGTGGAAAGAGTTCCATCAATCGATTCAAAAGTCGTTGATAGAGCGAGGGAACTGACTGTAGAGGATCCAGACTTCAGAAAGGATTTCCTTCACGAAGTTGGAGAAAAAATAAGACTCAACAAATCAGTTGGAGATGAATGGATAAGAGTATCAGGCCTTGGAGGCTGTAGACAAGTAGGACGTTCATGCTTCCTGATACAGACAGAGGAATCCAATGTTTTACTTGACTGCGGTATCAATCCAAGTGCAGAATCCGGTTCAAAGGAAAACTTCCCTTATCTGAATGCTCCGGAGCTTGATTTGAGAAACTTAGATGCAGTAGTACTCTCTCACGCACACATGGATCACTGTGGGATGATCCCGTACCTGTACAAGATGGGATACGATGGGCCTCTTTACTGTACTGAGCCAACAAGAGACTTGATGATTATGCTTACACTGGATTACATAGGTCTGGCTCACTCAGAAAGTGCGAACGCACCATACGATTCAACTCATATCAAGAAAGCAGTAAAGAGAACAATAACTCCAGAGTTCGGTGAAGTTACAGATATCGCTCCTGATATGAGGCTGACATTGAAGAACTCAGGCCATATAATCGGAAGTGCTCTGACTCACATACACGTTGGAGAAGGACTCCACAACATCCTCTACACAGGAGACTACAACTACGACAATACTGAGATGTTGAGAGCAGCTGATACGAACTTCCAGCGCGTTGAAACAATGATAACAGAGTCCACTTACGGAGGAAGGGACGACAAACAGACGCCTAGAGAAGAATCTAACAAGAAGTTCCTGTCAAAAGTAAAGCAAACTTTGAACAAAGGAGGAAAAGTCATAGTACCTGTATTCGCAGTAGGAAGAAGCCAAGAAGTACTTGGACTTCTAGCCGATGAAATGGACAGAAGCTACTTTGATTACAACGTCTACATCGACGGGATGATCAAGGGAGCCAATGCTTTACACACTGCTTATCCGGAGTTCCTATCGAAGAAAGTACAGAAGAAAATCCTTCACGAAGACAACTCGCCTTTCCTGAAGGAGAACGTCAAGCCTATCGGAAGCCATTCAGAACGTGAAGAAGTTCATGAAGACGGACCATGTATTATTTTAACGACTTCCGGAAGTATTACAGGAGGGCCTGTAATGTCTTACCTTGAGAAAGAGGCCTCTGATCCCGATAATGCCCTGATCTTCGTTGGATACCAGTTCGAAGGCAGTCTAGGAAGAAAGATCCAGAACGGAGCCGACGAAGTAGAGATAAACGGCAGAGAAGTTGAAGTCAACTTGGACGTTTCAAGCGTCTCAGGCTTCTCCGCACACAGCGACAGACAGCAGATAATCAACTTCTCCAAGAATCTAAGAAGTACACCGAACAGGATCTTCACTAACCACGGAGAAGAAAGTAAATGTTTCTCACTCGCAAGCACGCTTCACAAGATTTTGAACATCGACACTTCCGCACCACAGAACCTAGACGCCAACAGACTCAACTAAAAAACACTGAGGCCTTTATTAGGGCCTCTACACATTTTAATCTCTTATTTTCTCTGTAACTAAAGAAAGTTTGTATAAAGGCTCTATACAAAAGTTAGATATGCCGAAGCTGAACTGGGACGGAAACAACTTCCGCAACAATCAGGATTCCTCAGGAACAGTATCCGACAACATATCACGAAACGGAAACTTACAACAAGGATATAATCATGGAAGTTTGACTAGAGGCCTCGTCGCCTATTATCCTATGGAAAAAGGCCAAGGAGAAATACTACACGATGGAGCCTTAAACAACACAGGACAAATAAAAGGAGGGTCATCAGGAACGAATACTGAACCTTCAGATTTATGGGTAAATCCAGTTTTAGGCGGTAATGCGATAAATTTTGATGGAGAAGATGATTATATTTCAACGGAAAATGCATTTCTTGATGGTTTATTGTCTTCTGCAGACTCAACTATAACGGTCAGTATGTGGATCAAAACAACAATGTCCTCTAGAGGAGATATATTCAACACATCCGATGGAAGTACACCATTCCTATCTGTTCAGAACTCAAATAAAGGAAACTCAGGTAGTATAGACTGGGGAATAAGAGATGACAACGGTAACAGTATTCAGACATACACAAATGGTGGAATTGTTGATGATAACGCTTGGCATCATATTACTTGCGTAAAACGGGGATCAACATCATCGGATTTCGAAATATGGATAGACGGATCATCAAGAAATCTAAATTATGCGAATTCACAAAATCATCAAACCCAAACATCACTCATATCCTCCTAACATTGGAGCAGGTAACAACGCGGGTTCACCAATTAACCACTATAATGGAGCTGTACAGGACATGAGAATATACAATAGAGATATTTCAGAACCTGAGATCAAGGCTCTGTATAATGAAGGAAAGATACGTAAGTCAGGTATAGAGAAGACAGAAAGTAATGTTCCTGGTCAAAGTGAGGGAGGAGTTAGTCGTTACAAACTCAACGGCAACATAGACGACTCTTGGAGTGACAACAACGGAACCAATAACGGTGCGGACTTAACAGCAACAGGAGTATACGGACAAGCAGCAGAATTCAACGGAACAAGTGATTACATTCGGATACCAGATTTAGGTATTCAAGGAGGTGGTAATGATAGTCTCACAGTATCCTTCTGGTTTAATGGAGGAGACTCTTTAGGCTCTGATGAACGCCTTGTAAACCTTCGTGAAAACTTTGAATTTATCGCAAACATTGGGAGAGTAGGGACAGATACTATCGGTGTGAGGTGGAGAACACCCTCAGGAGGAACAGAGCATGCCTTCAGAACCATATCTCCCAATACATGGTATCACTATACATTTGTCTACAACAACGCAAACGACACCATCAAAGGATACATAGACGGAGTTCTGGAATTTAATGATACAGGGCAATCAGGAACTTTCAATCGACAAAACAGTATTGGAAACTCTGCCAAAGATGATGTAGGATATGCAGAGGCTAAAATAGACGACGTCAGAATCTACGACAAGGCCTTAACTCCTGTCCAAGTAGAAAGGCTCTACCACAAAGGCGCGTATAGAATCACTAGAGAAAGCACTTTACAATAAAGGAAATATGTGGAGAGGCTTCTGGATTATTTTTTGTGTAAGTTATAAGTTTGTGTAGAGGCCTTTTTGGTGTATGGTATACGAAGTTGAGTGTGATAACTGCGGTGATTTGTTGAGTTTTGGTGGGCGTGATCCGGATACAAAGATGGGGCCTGAAACAAAGTTGCCTGATGAGGCTATTGAGTTTGACGGAAGTATTTACTGTCAAGAATGTGTAAATGACTTGATTCAGTTCGGTGCTGGAAACATCACTAGCCGAATCGATCATATAGAAAATAGATTGAGAGAGGCCTTGGAGGCTCTCGGAATACCGTTCCAAGGAGAGGAATAAAAAATAGGCTCTAATATAGTTTAAGGAGCTGAGCCTTTTTTCTTCGTGCTTCTTTCTATTTCTGCGTAGCTTGGGCATGCTACAATCCAGTCCTCGTCGACCCCTGCCATATCGCCATCGATTGCTTTGATTGTCTTCTTCAAACGATTGACTGCTCTCTTCAAGTTAGTCATATCCCTTCCCTTCAGAGGTCCGATATTGATCCATACTATGTGATCATTTCTCAGGTGTTCCTGTACGGCCTCTATGTCGTCGAACTCCTGCAGAGTCTCCGCTCTGATAACTGCTTTTTTGTTTCCTTCTGCTATTTCAGCATCAAGTTCGACGAAGTCGTCCTCAACTACCTTCTCCGTATCTCCGCCTTTATCCTTTTTCTTTAGAAAATCGAGTGCCATTTAGTATAGTTACCTCCTGGTTAATAATCAAGTTGTTGAAGTTTTTATAGGTTGTTATCTTTTAACTGCTCAGATTCTCTGTTCTGGAGGCAAGATTCCATATCTCTGTCCTTGTATGTTGTCTGATATTTGGATCGTTACTTACCTGATCAAGTATTGAAGAGGCCGTGTTCACTCTTACTGAAAGATCTTTGTCTTCTTTATCTAGTTCTTCAGCTGCTTCTCTTATCATATCAGCTACATTTGATGGAACCGAGTCCTCATCTGCTAGATCTTTCATCTGCTGTATTACTGTATCAACACTCATCTACTGACACCTTAAATACCTGAGAATCTTTCCTGAAGATTCTTGAATTTCTTCTGAAGCTTCTCCTCTTTTTTATCCAAGCCTTTCTCCCTGACTTCAAGGTTCTCCTTCTTTTCCTTCAGTTCTTCTTTCAACTCATCCCTGTCTCTCTCAACAAGAATGTTTCCTACAGAACGGTAAACCTCTCCCTCGTTATCTTTCTCCAGTTCCTCGAGAGATTTTTCCAGGCCTTCAAGCTCTGTTGTAGTTTCTTCTTTTTGAACACCAATCTGCTGCATCTGGCTCTGTACCTGCTGCAGCTCCATCATAGCTTCCTGTGCATCATCTTGTTCGCTCATAAATTATTCTTAACCTCATAGATCTTTTTTCAATAACTTGTTTGAAAGACTTAACAACCTGAACACTGTATCTGAACTACCTCGCAAATGACCGAGTTTTGAAGCTTCAAACTCCACACTTATACCCGACGTATTTGATTCAACAGTGTAACTAACATTTTCATCCGTCCTCAAGCTCGGGGACAGACATCTTTCAAGGAGTTGAGGCCTCTCGGCTTCAACAAAAACCTTGGACTCCATCTTAAATCGCTTCTACTTTGGAAGGAGTTTCAGGCCTCTTCTTGAAAAGCACTCTGTGGCTGCATTTTGGACAGATAACTTTCTCATCGATAGGATCGATGTCTACTTCCTCTTTACAGTTCACACATACGAATGAAGACATAATCTAGGCCTCCTCGTCTGCTAGTTCTTCCTTAGCTTCCTCAAGTTCCTGGAATTCTACTGTAGCACCGGATTTCAGGGCCTTGTTCAAAATTTCTGTGGCTCCTGTATCTCTCTTGTATGCTCCTCCTGCTACTTTCTCGCCTGTCTCTTTGTCTTTCCAGACTCCTGCGGCGATCCTTTCGTATCCTTCAGGTCTTGATTCTGCCTCATCAACGTTTTTCCTAATCCTGCTCCCGTAACGTGGGCCGAATCTCTTCGATGACTTATTGTTGGACATTTTATTTTGCACCTCTTACAGTAAATTAAATAAGTGGAAAAGTTTTTTATTCCACAGCCTCTTCAAGAAGCCTGCGGAACTCTGAGGTTTTTTGCTTGACTTTCTCCATTGCTTCGGCAATCTCATTCGTGGAGTAAGGTTCTTCTTCTCCCTTCTGCATTGCTACAACTTGGCCGTTCTCATCAATTGAGACAGTCAAACGAGCATCAAGAGCCTCTTCCTCTTCTTTAGTCGTATCAAAGACAAGCTCGTCACCTATCTTTCTGGCTGTTGCTGTCACTGGCTCTGTCGAAAGCTCGATGTCTTTCCATTCTTCATCCCTGTTGAGAACTCCTTCCTCTTCATCGTATACAGGAAGAGTCCCGCTCATCAAAGCTGCCATAGCGGCAAGGCTTGAAGCATCGATCAAGTTCCCATCATTGTTCAGGATGTGAAGATCGATAAAGACCGTATAAACTTTTTCTCCAGGCTCGATACAGAGATCCTGTAGATCGATAGCCTCGGATTCTCTGATACCTCTATCGACTACACGAGCAAGCTCAACACCGTCTTCCTGAGGAGGCCCGGACTCGAACTCTCTATCCGCCATCGGAGCAAGCTCCGCATTCGTTACTATTGTTCCGGATTCAGGCCTGTCATCGTAAGGATCCTCTACATCGGTACTGACTCCAGCAACTACTTGTGTATCTCCTATCTTAACTAGTGCTGATCCGTCAGCTGTTTCATTGATGTAATCAGTCTTGATCTCTATCTCTCTGTACTCTTCAAGACCTCTTCCATCATGTCTCTCTCCTTTCTTAATCTTCTTTCTAATGTCTTTCTCATTTAGCTTCATTCTTCATCACCTTCGCTGTACTTCTCACTGATTGTTTCACGCTGTTGCTCGTAAAGTTGACGACAACCGTCCTTGGCCAGTTCAACACAGGCCTCTACTTGATCAGTCGTCAAATCTCCATCCATCTGAAGTAACGTTATCTTATCCTCAGACTTTGAATCCTCATCATCGCTCTTGTTGATTGTAGCGATAGGGATGTCTGCGTTTCCTTCCTTGTCCTCTTTCCCGTTCACGTCAAGGACAGGTGTTTCATCTACAACTCCTGCAGCACAGGCAGAAACCATTCCTTTCATAGGGATTCCTGCGTCAGCTAGTGCAAGTGCAGCAGCCGTGATTCCTGTAACTCTTGTTCCTCCATCAGATTCAACTATCTCCATTGAAATGTCGATACCTGCTGTAGGGAACTTTTCAAGCTCTAGAGCCGGCTCAAGAGCTCTTTTTGCGACTAATCCGATTTCCTTTGCCCTTCTGTTAGGGCCAGGCCTCATCCTATCATCTACGCTGAAAGGAGCCATATTGTAACGCATCTTGATTACAGCACGATCACTTTCCTGAAGATGTTTTGGATGCAAGTCTTGTGGCCCGAAAACTGATGCGAAAACTCTTGTGTTTCCGATCTCGACCATTGCACTTCCGTCTGCTTCTTCAAGGACACCGATCTCCATATTTGTCTCCCTTAAATCGTCTTTCTCTCTTCCGTCAACTCTTTTTCCTTCCTCGTCAAACCATTCGATGTCTTCTTTACTGGCTGTCATCTTTAATTTTCACCTCTCTGTTCTACTTCTTCGTCAAGCCATTCTCCAATCCTGTCAGTTAGGCCTGAAGTGTGGGCCTCTTCCTCTACTTTCTTGACAGCTTCAGCTGCTATCTGTGAGTGCTGTCCATGGATCCATACAAGCCCGTTCTGGCCGACTACAATGTGGCAGTTCGTTTTCTTGTTGATCTGCTGCACCATTGTGCCCTGTCTTCCGATCACTCTAGGGACTTTGTGAGGAGAAATGTTCACGATTCTTCCTTCCTCAAGTTTTCTGCATTTATCGTCAAGCATCGTCAAGTCAACGTCCATAGACTCTGAGACGGATGTAATCTTGACGACTATTGCATCTCCTACGTCGTAGAAATCAGTCAAGTCATCTTCATCAAGATCGACGTACTGATCAGAGGCCTCACTGATGTTCAGTGTTCCCTCGTAAGGAGAGTCAAGATCGACGTTCCAGCGGGAGTAACTTACACGTGTTACTTCTCCGATGACTACATCGCCTTCTTGAGGGATGTAACGTCCGTCCATAGGCTGGACTTTAACAGCATCGCCACTGTACTTGACAGTACCTGTGAATTTTGAGTAGATTTTTCCTTGTTCAGCGTATACTCCGGAACCCGGGCGTAAATCGCCTTCGTCAGATAATAGGTCGCCAGGAGCAACAGTATCGTTATCTTCTTTTACTTTTGACATTCAAACCACATCTTATATTACGAAAAATTTTGTTTCTACAAAGAAACTGCTTTTATAACTAATTTAGAGAGACGAAACGTTATAAATCGTTAAGCCAGTTGAGTCATAAAAAATAGTTCCAAAAAAAGAGTATTTAACATAGGAGGCAGTTAATTCTCCTTGACAGTAATGATTTTTTATGAGAGAGTTTAATCCAGATTCACGGAGCCGAAGAAGATTTCTGGCAGGGATTACAGGTGCAGTAGTAGGTGCAGGTGTTACAACTGCGGAGATATACAGTCTGGAGGACGAAAACGAGTACTGTGGGATACCTGAAACCTATATACAAGGCCCACAATCAAGAGAATTCGAGAGATTTGTGGAAGAACAGTACAAAGTAGATGATTTTGATGTAGAGGCCTGGGATGCATTAATTGATGCTAGATACGTTGAAGGAGAAAGCTTCAGCGACAATCACGTGGCCGACGTAGAAAAATTTTTCAAGGAGATAGATGTTGATTTGAAACTCCTTGAAAGAAACAAGGATATCTCTTATTCCGTCTTTGAAGACGATTACGGTGTATCTACTTCAGAGATACTGGGTTCAAATGACAGTCTTTACTCTGATTTTGTGGAAGGATTTATGGCCGATACGGGAGTGCAACTATTTTTTACTCCTGGTGTAGAGACAGGATGGGGAGAAATGATAGATTCAGGAGATAGATTCAGTTTCGAAGAAATAAGAAGAATGGATTCAGAAGATCTCGAAGAAGGAGTGGAATTAGGATCTGATGGAAAGGCTCTCAAAGACAGAGCTGTAGTAGTTACAGATGAATACGGCACTGAAGAAGCTCTGGAACGAGACAAACATGCTGACACCAAACTCTACAAAGTACTGCATGAAATCGGCCACACACTGGGGCTCGAACACGTAGAAAATCCAGACAATATTATGCACCAAAAGACGTTAAGACCGTGGAGAAGGCCAGGATTAAACGAAGAACAAGTAAAAAAGATAAAAGAACATTTAGGCCTCTAGTACTCCTTCATTTCTGCCTCTCCGCCAGTATACTCCTGCAAATCTTCCATCAAATCCGTCAGGACTCCTGCAGGAAGAGAAACTCTTGCAGTAAAGAAATCACTTCCCCATTGTTCCTCTTTCACATCAGCTACTTGTTGGAGTCTATCATAGGCCTTCCCTGTCTTATCAACAGGGATCCTTATCGCAACGTCTTTCTCCTGAAGAGAGATCGGGATGATCGGCTTCAGTAAATCCGTTGCTTCATCAAAGGCCTCTTCAAGATCTGCGTCCCAGTCAATATGGAATCCAGCCTCTTCCAGGGCATTCTCAACTCTGTTCGGCGGATGAGGATTTCCTGTCTGAGGATTTTGGGCTCTTCTAGCGATCATGTCAACTAGCTGTTTCCATTTCTCCTCTCTAATATCTGCTTTCTGATCAGTCGTCAACTGCATCTTCCCTTTCTCAAATATCTCTTCAGCAGCTTCCATCATCTTATCTGTATTGAACTCGCTCTGCAATTCCTCAACAGAAGCTCTTTCCCCAGCTCCAGCATCAGTAAAAACATCTTGGACAAAAAGCAGTCTCTGAATATCGTGATCCTTTCCCTCCATCTTGGCCTCCTTCGCCAAGTCAGGATCAACAAGTATCTCAAAATCCTTCCCGTCAGTGTAACTTATTGTTATAGCTTCTGAAGTATCCATAGATATCAAGTAAAAGGCCTATACTTAAACAATTTTTGTAATTCAGAAAAAATTAGAAAAACGAGAGAGATTTCTAGAGGCCTCGTTCCTCTAGATCCTCTGGCTCAAGCCTGTTGAACTTGTCATCTTCATCGACTGTAGACAGCTCGATGTTCTCTGACTCGATGTCATCTTCTCCTTCGTGAAGAGCTTCTACAGCAAGTTCGACTGCTTCATCTTCTGAAAGATCTTCATTCCAGTTCTCTTCAAGGTATTCTCTGGCGCCTTCTCCGCCTTTTCCGATAGCAACTGCTTTCCACTGATTCAGTGTACCGGAAGGATCAGTCTGATAAACACTAGGTTCTCCGTCTCTCACTCCTCCGGTGATCGTGGATACTCCGTAAGGCCTGACTCCTCCATACTGAGTGAATTGCTGGCATCTATCAGCTACAAACTTTGCCAGTGAAAAGACAGGGATGTCCTCATCGTACGTCATCAAATGTTTCTGGGCCTCGTTTCGGGCCTCTTCAACGAGGTTACGGCCGTCAGCTACAAGCCCTGAAGTAGCTACTCCCAAGTGTTCTTCTATCTTGAAGACTTTCTCAGGGTTTCTTACTCCCAACGAGTTATTCTTTCTCGTTGCTGCAAGAACAACGCCATCCTCGTATACAATTCCTAGTGCTGTAGCGCCTTTCTTGACAGCTTCTTTTGCGTACTCCACCTGGAACAAACGTCCATCAGGGGAGAAAATAGTTTTACCACGGTCATACTGTGCCTGCTGCGGATTAGTCATCTGCATTAATTTATTCACCTAAAGATTCCAAAGTTTTAGAACTCAACAACTAAACTAGAGTATCGAAGATTTATTAACGTGACGAGAACCCACGTGAACAAAAAGATGGAAAACACAGGTCTCTTACTGTAAAGGTTTTTTAATTTACGCAGGGATTCCATAAACACAGAGTAAAGAATCAAACAATCTGCTCCACTAGCTCAGGGGTTAGAGCACCGTCCTTATACGGACCTCGTACTGAAAAACGTGCTGAAACAATGCCAGTGCGAAGGCCTCGAAGAGAGGCGGCGGTCCCGGGTTCGAATCCCGGGTGGAGCATAAAGAATATTCAAAACAGAGTACTGTGATAAAAAGGCCTCTCCTACTTGTGCATGTTTCACGTGATGAATTCAACTTTGAACAGTGATGTAGAGATAAAGTATACAGGTTAATCATTTAATATCCTAAAGAGGTTTTATACAAGTGGATCAGGAAAAACTAAATTCTTTAGCTTATCTAGATGAATCAGAAACGGAGAGATCAGTTCCAAGCTGTTTTCTCAGAAGTGGAAATTGGAGTTGAGGTAGAGGAGTATGACTCATTTAGATTGTATACTTGGGAAGAAGACATAGTTTTCGACGAGTTGATCGATGTGCTTGAGCCGTTCTTCCCTTTCACAGAGAATCCGGCGTTTGAGATGCTTGAGAGAAAAACTGAATCAGTCTGTTTCTGATTCTGGCAGAAACTATGAAACATTACGAAAGGATTTCGTCTATGATCCTGTCCGGGAGTGGCGTGGAGAAGACAGATGGGCGGATTACAATCTGATTCAGATAAACTTGCCTGGGGCAAAAGTCGTCTTGGACGAAAAACAGGACGATAACAGAATGAGAGTATACGAAATAGAAGATGAAGCAGACGTATTTGAGAAACTATTCCCGGAGACTACAAACTCTGAGAAATCCCAGCAAATAGTATCGGATATGAATTTTTTCGACAGAGAACAAGAATAAAAAGAAAGTAAGTCAAACGAACCTAGGTCTTTTTTCAAGAATTGATTCGTCCAATATGACATCTCCATGACCCATCAACCATGTTCCTAGTTCCTCTGTAAATTCAGGATCATCACTAATCTCTTCAGGACTGTACATTTCGCCGTCCTCAAGATAGGCCAGAACAACTCTCTCCGGTTTCCCATCATCAACGCTCTGGATATATAGGAAAGATCCTCCCTCGCTTTCCTGAACATATGCAACAGCATCTCCTTTTTCTTCCAAATAGTATTGTACCTTCGTGCTTTCAGCCATATGATACAGTGATTCAATATCTCCTTGCATAGATTCACTTGTTGGAGTCAGTCCTTTAATGTGTTTACAAACAGTTCAGACTTCAAACTCTTCAACGTAGTCTACTGCTTCTTGAACGAGTTCTGTATCAAGTGATTCCCCTGGATGAGCAGGAGCAAATGTCAGATATCTATCATCATCTTCCGTATAGAAGACTCTGGCAGTTCTCTGCTCACAGTTATCGGAATCATAGACCCCATCTGAATAAGTATGAGAGCCTATTTCAATTCTGTTGATAAGATAGTCGCTTCCAGCCTCCATCGCTGTGAATACAGGGGAGCCTACAAGCCCTACAGCGCCAAGTAAAGTTCCTAAAGCACCTGTTCCAAGTTTTTCCGAGTCTCGCTCAAGAGCTCCATCAACTATTCTTAAAGCACTATGCCCTATAGTGTCAAGAGACTCATCCGCTAGATCTAGGCCTCTCTCAAAGTCCGTCATTCTAACTTTTTCTTCCCTCCATAGATCATTCAGCATTGTCTTGTACTCGCTTCTCCCGAATCCTGCAGGAGCTTCAACATCAACGATGTGAACAGGCTCCCTCTGATCTACAGAATCGTTCTCAAGCAACTCCTGAAAATCTTCATCAACATTATCGAATTCCATGTTATCACTTCAGTCAAACAAATTTTAAAATCATTTGTGGAAAAATGAACAGTCAATTCATGAAGTAGTCTGAGAGACCTGTGATTGTGCTGTAGAGTTTAGTCACTCTGTCTTCTGTCACTTTTTCGATTGAAGTAACGTGTCTGGCATCTAGTTCCGTTATCTGGGCATTCATTACCTTCAACTCTTCCTCAATTTCAGGACCTGTAAATCCTGCGTCCCACTGTGTGTATCTCTGGGAGTACCCAGGATTAGAGTCAAATACACCTCCAACAGTCTCGAATTCTTCTGCATTAAATATCGGAATTAAACGTTCAGTACCTATATCGTTGACAGCGTATATAGCAGAGTAGGCCTCTGGAACATCATTGAAGCCATCTAAAGGATCAGAATTCTCTCTAGCGTACTGAAATAACTCTTCCATGCCTGATTTTTCCCATCTATCCTGATCTATCCACTCTCCTTCAGGATAATCGGGCTCATTCCATGTCCTAACTTCATCCATAGATAGACGAAATTAGAGTGAAAGATTTTTCAATGGATACTTCAAGGAGTCCACGAGCATCCTCTATCGGAGGCCCGATCTTCTATTTCATCAGCTCTATCAGTATTCCCTTCATCTACAGCCTCATCATAATCTCTTTGTAAGACTTGACATACCTGTGAATCTGCATCAGCTACTTCTCCAAAATCATCCAGCGAATCAGTCGTGGCAAATATCAAAGTCATACTTGCCACAAGCAATACGCTTGCCGCAATTATGATCCCAAGTATCTTATCCATAGAGGGCTCTAATCAAAAACTTTGTAGACACAGACATTAAACTATCAGGGGAAACACGCAACTTAAGTTGTCACTAAGTAATAGCAATATATTTTTATAGTTTTCTGTCAGAAATACATCTATGAATGATTTCTGCTTTGATATTACATTAGAGGCTGGAGGGCCTGAAGATACGTATAGGAAACAGAGAGAAGACAAAATAGAATATAGCGACGGCCGTAATACTGATTTTAGAGAGGAATTGGAAGCTCTAAAGAGAACTCATCAGGTTTTACCGGATTATGTTCCTAAGCCTGTAAACGCTACATGGAATGAAGACCAAGATTTACTGGAGTATACAGTGGAACAGTACGACTTCGATTCAAGGATAGAATATGCTGTTGAAGACGGATTCGATCAAAATACAGTAAAAAATGCCTTCGCCGAACTTGAAGAAGTTATATCAGTAATGCATCACCATCCTGATCTTGTTCCTCACGGAGAACTTATCGGCAACACATTCATAGATGATGGTTCTCCAGTCCTTGTCAACTTTAGAGGCATCCCTCAAAATGAAGCAGAACAACAGTCCTGGGAGGAACAAGACCTCCATCAGTTCCAATGGCTAAAGGAAAACGGCCTGGACATCTCTGAAAACCCCTGATATAAACTTTAAACATAGAAAATGATTCTATGTCCGGGGCAGTGGATCTTGAGGAAAGAAAAGTTGAGGAAGCCTTTCACGTACTGAAAGAAACAGCCAGAGAATTCGAAAAAGACATCGATGACTTTGAGGATTTTGTTGATGCTGTGTTCGACAAGGATTTCCAATCAATTCCTCAGCAGAATAACGGAGTGATGAATGTAAAGAACGGAAACAACGGCGATTCTGTAATAGATTTATACGAAGAAATGTTTTATGCGAACAACACAGCTACAGATAGAGTAGAGACTTTTGCTGAGAATCTGGATCTTTCTATGCCTGCAGCTGATCTTTTCGATGAACTTGCGAACTCTCCAAATGTAGATGAAGATGCAGCCTACAACGTAGTGGCTAGTTTTGAAAGAAACAACGTCAATCAGATAGTTCTACAAAAATTTGACGATATGGCGGATACACCTGTTGAGTTGAGAGAAAAAGTAGGAGAAGACTTGGAAACAGAAAAAGAAAGCCTCTGGCATTACCATAAAGAAATCAGTTCGCTTTATGACAAAGTTGACAGCTTAAACAGAGAAAATACTTTGCCTATGGACTTTGATACTGCTCTAGATGTTGTAAATGAATTTGAGGAAATTGAAGACAGAGCAGAACAGCTTAAAAATCGCAGAATACATGAATTGATGAGAAGAGACGAATACATGAAAAGAGATATGTCCGCTCATGAAGATAGATTCTACAAAGAAGAGGATTTCGAGAGGCCTGTTCTAGAGGAGCTTGATAGAATCAATGAATACATAGAAGAGGCCACGGAAAACATAGTACTGGGTTCCTGACATCATTAAAAATATTTTTATTCCTTCAGTAAATCCAGTTGTTCTATACTTTTGACTCCGCCTTCGTCGTTCATCTCAACTGCGTAGCCTTTCTTTGATTCCTCTCCGGCTACATTGATGAACTCTGTCGAAAACAGTGAGTCTCTTCCAAAGTCTTCATGTATGTGGCCAGAGGCCCACAAGGCTGGCTTGTACTTTATCATTAGTTCACGGAACTGTTCAAATCCTACTCTTTCGCCCGAATGGATTCTGTCGCGCATCTTTTTCGGCGGATAATGTGATCCAACTATCACTTTGGAAGGATTTCTATCCTCAAGGAGTTCCTCTACCTGGGCCTTCACATCGTCAGGGAACTCTCCTCCTATTAAAATCAATAGAAATTCCTCATCGATATCTGCTTCCAGAAAATTGTATACCGGCACAGGCCCATCAAGCAACTCGCTGCTGAAATGCATATCTCTGTTTCCAGTACATCCGAGAGCCGGGATATCAATGGAGTCAAACAAGTCTTTGGCGTATTCTTCGTCCATGTAATCTCCCAGATTCAGGAATATATCGTAATCTCCACTATTAGCTTCCTCAACAGCTCCTTTCTTAAGCTCTTCATCTGCGTGGAAATCACTTGTTACAAGAATCTTGAGGCCCATGAATCCTTGACAGTTTTTAATCCTTTTAAGTTATAATACAGTTTGTATGGAAATCCGGAAAGAATTACTGGAAAAATTCGATAAATTAATTCAAGATTCAGTAGTTGTAGACGAAAAACTGGCACTATACCTCTTGATAATCGATGAAAGGCCTGGAGTACTGATCATGGATCCGGATTTCGATGACAGAAAGAAACTGAAAGACTTCTGCAGAGAATACGATCTCGAGCTCCATTATACCGGCGGAGAAGGAAAAAGAGGCCTCAAAGACAAATTATTGAGAACAGATTCCAGAATGTTCAAAGGAGGATTTTTTATCACAAGAGAAGAAGAAAGATTCAGGAAACTAAAGGCCTCTGACGGACGTTTCTACGGATTCTCAGATGAAGGAGTTGGAAAATTTTTGGGTTATCCAGAAGACGATATAGACTACTTTTCCGGAAACGTTACAGAAGGACATATAGAAAAGCCAACTAGAGAAAAAGCAGAAGAGCTGAGATCAGAAGGTGTTATCAGAAAAGAAGATCTCAAGTACCTAGAACTCGTTAGTTACGTGCCAAGGCCTGAAAAAGAGAACATAATCAAAGCGATAGAGACAGGGAAACACAGACACGAAAAAATAGAGGAAGTAGATCAGAAATACGGAGTGGATACAGGAAAGAAACTGCTCCGTGAAGTATTCAGAGATCCACTGTACTTGAGTTAAGCCAGCAAATACTCATGAGATATTATTTTCTGAGGCCTGTATAAGCCAGAGACATATTCACTAATGTGAGTAGGAAAAGAGTGAATGCCTGGATGAATTCTCCAGAGGAAGAGATAACTCCTGAAAAAGTGAACCCGAAAGCTAAGTCAAGGAATATCTCAAGTGCCGGAACGGAGAACAGAAAGAGGATGTATCCTATAAGGCCTACTGTGATAGCATTATTCAGGGCCTCTAAGGCACTATCTTTGTGAATAAATCTGTACCTGTACGCTCTCAGGCCTTCAACAGGCTCCACAAAAAGCACAAAGTAGAGGCCTGGAACTAAGACAGTCAAAGACGTCATCACAAGATCAACAAGAAACTGCCCCATACACGTTCTAATATGGATTCCAGAATAAAAAAGAAACTCCCGAGAGAATAGATTAAAATCACTGCATCAAGAAAAAATAGTGTATGCCGAAGCTGAACTGGGACGGAAACAACTTCCGCAACAATCAGGATTCCTCAGGAACAGTATCCGACAACATATCACGAAACGGAAACTTACAACAAGGATATAATCATGGTCCGCTTACGTATTATCTAACAGCGACAATGATTATACGAAAATAGCTGATCACATACCTGATGACATCACTGTGTGGCACATGTACACAATTACGCACGATAATAACACAAATATACTTCGAGAATGTTTTTCGATGGAGAGAAAGTAGGAGAATCCTCGTCTACGACTAACAGGATTTCAGAGAGTAGTAAAGCCATGATAGGGCATGACGGGCTGGGCAATTACACTGTAGGAGAGGCCTCTTGATGGATTTATTGGAGAGGCTCGAATGTATAACAGACCACTGACGCCGATTGAAATCCAGTACCTTCACACAGTCGGGCTCAAAGGAATACAGGTTTCCTCAAAGAAAAGTTCGTAGTTAAAATCAAGTTGAGAATTTGTTAGTTTTAGAGCGTTATTTCTCTTCTGAAGTCTCTGTTTTTGCTTTTCTTTGCCCATTCTCCAAATATTTTTTTCTGTCTTTTATCGCGTTCAGATCCTATCGTACTTTTCGTTTCAACTTCGATCAATATCCTTTGTTCGTTCTTTTTTGCGACGATGTCAGGGAAGATCATGGAAATTTTTGAAGGAGTTCTAAAGTTACTGATATGATCTGCTTTTACTTTGAATCCTGATTTATGATAAGCAAAGGCCAGTTTATATATCAAGTTCCTGTGGCGACGGCTCTCACTAGAATCACGTATAAAACTGCTGGATACGTACCTCTTCACAGTGTCATTTATCAACTGTTGATACCCCTCCTCAATATCTTTCTACTTAGCGATTCCCCAAATATTCTCCGTGTCTAATCAATTAGTGATCGAGACATATATTAATCCGTAACTACTTTAGAGAAACAATAAGATCTAAATAGTTTCTAAAGGCCTCAAAATAGTTCGAAGAATTTTTACAAATATTTTAGAATATTTGACACTCCGAAAATATTTTTTCATGTTTTTTTGCTGAGTTTAAACTTGACTAGTTTGATTTTCGAGATAAAATAATTCTGTTCCGTTTAGTCAAATATGTATTTTTCCTTGAGAAAAGAGGGGAAACGTTGAAATCCTGCGGGGCCTAAATTATGTTTTATATGGAGAACTTGGAGGAAATCAGAAAGCTTCTGTTCGAGGAAATGGTGCCAGGATTTGATATAGAGCAGAGAGTCTCATTAGTACTGATTTTGATCGGGGAGAGGCCTGGAGCATCCCTGAAGTTCATGGACAGCGATAAGAAAAAGTTTGTGGAGAAATTTGTTGAATTAACGGATTTCGAAGTATTGGAGTTCGAGACAGGTATGCATCACAAATACTACATCGCACGGGATATCAACAGATTCCAGTTACTGGAGAAAGTGGAGAAAGATTCTCCATACCACACTGTGAAGTCTGAAGGCATCTTCCTCGGCTATCCGCGTTCAGCAGTCGATTTCTACAGATCAAACAGAAGAAAAGCATCTGAGATCTTCAAATCTAAAGTATCGGATATGATCAGCAAGAATCTGATAGAAAAAGAAAATCTGGCATACCTTGATCTCGTGTCTTACATCCCAGAGGCCTCTGGTACAGGTGTTTTAGAGGCTATAGATCACGGGAAAATCCATGAAGAAGAGATGGAAAGATTTGATGAAGAAAACGATACGGATATATGTGAGAAAATGATCGATAAAGTCTTTGAACGTTCAACTCCTTTCTGCTTGAGATGATCAGATCCTTCCCTCATGAATCCTGTAAATCCTTTCACGTGGAATCATTATACTTCCCTCGTTTCCAGAACTGTCGGATGTATGAACTAGAAGCCACTGCCCTTCTTCGTCAAGCTCCAACGACTCGGCTCTAACATCAAGATACGGAATTATACTTCCAGTCTGTATCTCTTTTTTATCGCCTCTCTCATCCTCGTAGATAACTTTCCCGTCCATAACATATAATTCAAATTTGATTGAATTTAAAATTAGGAGAGGCCTCTATCAGATACTTTTTACACGTAAAAAGCACATATTAAGAGTATGCCAGAGCTACCAGAGTACGTATCAGCAGAACACGAAGTAGTCGTAACAGTCGATACACCAGAAGGCCATGAGAAAACATTCAAAACAAGCAATGACTTCATCCGATTCATCGATGTCAGGAAAGACGGTGTCTGGATAAGAAACGAAAACAGGATGAACACTTTCTACCCAGAAAACAAGATACTGGAGATAAAAATGGAGACAGAGCCAGAAAAACTACCGGAAAAACTCCAAAAACAGAGAAGAAAATAAGAACTCAATTAGAGGCCTCTCAACAATTATGCAGGAGTTGTACTTGTAAAGAGGATTAACAGGAGAGAAACAATGGATAAAGTGGACAATAGAGATCCGATCAAAATCTCCTTCTTGTAAGGCCTTTCACTATCTCTCACGGCAACATAAATCAATAATAGAGGCAAAAATACAGTCCCGATCAGGAAGGTGTAGAATTCCGGAGAACTTCTAAAGACAGTGGTGAGCCAGATATATGAGAATATTGATAGGAAAGACGGTATCTTGATACTGTCTTTAATTGAAAGATATCTATAGCTCCAGAAGATAAATCCTGCCAGGCCTGAAAATGCCAAAAATACAAATATGTAGAAAAGATTATTAGGATCCTCATACCATTCCTGCCCCGAATTCGGAAAATCATACTCTTCAAAGCGACCGCAGTTTATCTCATCTACTTTCTCTCCTTCAAGATAGACATCAGCACCGTTTACAGAAATATTAAAGGAAGAATTAGCCCGCACCTGTTCTTGAGTTCTGCATGTATCGCTGAGCATCTTTTCGTTATCTATTTGTGATATCCCAGATGCAGAAGAAATCACGAAAAATAGCGAAATTAACAAAAATAAAGTCTTAGAAGCACTAAATCTCATTACTAATCACGGATTATCCGATTAATCCATAATTCAAGATAAGGTAATATAAAATTAGTGAAAATCTCTCCATCTCAAACTCAATTCGCAGTCATTTTCTGAGTAGAATTTTGTGCAAAGGCCTCTTGAGAAGCAGTTATCGGCTCAAGAACATCTTCAGTCAACTCATCTCCTATGATTTCAGATGCTATCTGTGCTCCACGGATATTTCCTGCGAACGGCCCTAGATTTCCTTGAGCCATCTCTCCCGTCACGTAGATATCCGAGTTATCTCCATATTCATCCAGCCATTCAAGGCCTTCATCAGCTAACATCGGCATATCTCTGAATCCTGTTCCAAGGCCTAATTCATCTGCGACGTTTTGATAGAAAGGATCATCGTATGCATCTTGGAATCCTGTAGCGTAGACTAGCTGTACGTCTTCAGCTGTTTCTCCATCTGAAAGCTCGATATCTATTCCATCTGTGTACTCTGCGTCAAGTATTTCTACTTCCTCTGCAACGTCAGCACCACTTTCCACAAGTTTGTCATGGACGTACTCTGGCATCGCTCCATCGTAGCGGGCCTCCTGTATCTCCTCGTAGCGTTCCTCCTGATCCATGCCATCAAGCCGTTCGTTTATGCCTGACCAGTCCTGCCATTCCTCATCAGCTTCCTCTCCAGCCTTTTCTATCTCACTTCTTGAAACAAGATTCACATCAGCACCTTTTTCTGCCATACTTGAAGCAACCTGGCCCGCAGTTATGCCTCCTCCGATCACATAAGTCTCGCCATCGTAGTCAACTGCTTCATCGACACTGAAATCTTCATCGAACGCGTGATAGGCCTCTGCCTGTTCCGGCAACTCTTCCGCATAATCAGGATAATTCAAAGGACCTTTTCCAGTAGCCAATACAATATTCTCCGCCTCAACTTCCTGGCCATCGATAACAGCCCTGTAAAATCCATCATCCTCTTCAATCCCTTCAACTTCACTCCAATACAGATGATCCTCCAAATCGTATTCATCAACGGTGTCCTCCCAGTGATCCCTGAAAAGCTCGATTTCAGGCCTCCCATCCTCAATATCATCAAGTCTGTCCTCTCGCAGAGCGTACTCCCAGAGCGAATCCTCATCGCTTCCATCAACGTTGTGCTCCATCGGCGAACGCATCGACTCCATCCCGATACTGTCAGCGTAATCCATCAAACGCCCGCCGTATCCCTCAGGATCAGCCACAACAAAATCATCATAGCCCCTATCCTTCAACTCAGAGGCCACAGAAATACCATTAACACCTCCACCAATAACTAAAGTCTCAACACTCTCAGGATTTGACTCACTCATAAAGGCCTCTTATAGAGTAAAAGATAAATTTCTAGAGTAAAGAAAAGTAAAATAATTGGAGATCGATTGAATAACTAAAATGACACTCCATGATAAAATAGAACCTATAGAAATAATATAAACTACATAAAGTTGGAAAACCTGATAAACTTAGCTATAAGTTAATAAAATTATGGCAGATGAAGAAAGTTCAGAAGATGCAAATTTGGATTTCACTGCATACTTACAGCTCATTAGCATACTAAATACCCAGTACAATGAATTAACACAGGCACGAACCGATAGACGTAAAATGGCAGAAGGACGGCTCAAACTATTAATGACCTCTATAGCGATTTTCACAGGAATTCTTTCACAATTTTTGACAAAAGGAATTTTCAGTAGTAACGCTTGGAGTATTACAATAACTCTTATTTTAGCTACTTTAACTACTATGTCTGTCTTAGCAACAATATACTTCCTCTGGAGATTTTTAACATCTGAAGAAATTAATAGCCTCGACTTTTCTGACAATGGATGGGGATCTGGAGCATTTACATCAAATCCTGAGAGTGTGGATAGAGTATTAAATACACTTACAGATTGTTACTCCAGTTGTGTCAAATTAAATAAAGAAATCAACGACGAAAGAGCCAAAATATTTGATAAGAGCACGTTAGGACTAATCATATATTTTTTATTGCTTAGTTTACTTACCATTGCCATAGGCGTGGTGAAATTTTAATGAATAAGCAAGACGATGAGGAACTCGATATACCTAAAAAGAAAAATGGAAGTACTACGCATTTGAGATCAAATAATAAAGATGGTTTAGAGGCAGATTCTGATGAAGAACTCGATATACCTGAGAAGAGTGATAGACTTACTACATTCAGGAAAACTGCTGATGAGGATGAAAAACAAAAGAATTCTGAAAAAGAAACAGTGGAATTAAATGAAAAAGAAGAGAATAAATAAAATTCAGAGCGAATAAAGAAATAGGCCTCTCAGTAGTTTTTCGCGAAGTAAGCCCATCTCTCTGCTTCTTCTCCACAGACTGCACATTCGCCGTCTAGATGTTCTTCAGAGGCCTGAATTGTGGCGGGCTTGGAGTCTTCTTGGAACGGGAGGACGACTATCTCTGCACTGACTTGATCCTTGATCTCGTCTTCGCAACTTTCTTTTCCACACCATTTTGACTTGACGTATCCACGGCTTTTTCCGATTGTCGCTAGGATTTCGTTCTTTGAAGAGGCCTCTCGGATGTTTTCCTGCTGGTACTCTTCGAGTTCATTATACATGGATTCCTGGATGTCGTCGAGGATGTCTTCTGCCGAGTGGATGAATTCTTCTCTATCGCGTCCCATCTCCTTGTCTCCATTGTCTCGTCTCACAGTTGTAACTGCATCGTCTTCCATCTCGTTCGGTCCGACCTCTACTCTGAGAGGTACTCCTTTAAGTTCCCATTCGTTGAACTTGTACCCTGGAGTCCTGTGTTCACGATAGTCGAACTCCACACGGAGTCCCTGTTCTTTGAGATCATCTGAGATTTCTTCTGCATAATCCATGACTTCCTCCTTGTTGTCCTCTTGGAAGATAGGTACGACGACTACTTGTGTCGGTGCAACGGAAGGAGGCAATCTAAGCCCATCGTCGTCACCGTGAGCCATGATCAAAGCACCGATCGTCCTCGTGGAGAGGCCCCAGCTTGTTGTCCATGCAGTCTGCTCATCACTGTTTTTATCCTCGAAACTAATGTCGAAGGCCTCGGCAAAGTGCTGGCCCAATTGGTGTGAAGTTCCTGACTGGATAGATTTGCCGTCCGGCATCAAAGTCTCAATAGTTGTAGTATATCTTGCGCCCGGGAACTTGTCGTGTTCCGGCTTATATCCAAGAATTGAAGGGATTGCAAGATGATCTTCGATCACTTCCTGATACTGCTCCAGTCTCAACATCGTTTCTTCGTCAGCGCTTTCTTCTGTTGCGTGTGCTGTGTGTCCTTCCTGCCATAAAAATTCTCTAGTCCTGAGGAAAGGCCTTGTATCGGTTGCTTCCCATCGTACGACGTTGGCCCATTGATTCAATCTCAGCGGGAGGTCTCTGTGGCTTCTGATTTCTTCGCTCATGTAAGGTGCGATCATGCTTTCTGATGTAGGCCTTACAGCTAAACGTTCTTCCAGTTCCTCATTTCCTCCGTGTGTTACCCATGCGACTTCGGGATCGAATCCTTCTACAATATCCTCTTCTTTCTGTAAATAGCTTTCCGGGATGAAAAGTGGAAAGTACGCGTTGTCGACTCCTGTAGATTTTATTTTTTCGTTAAAATCTTGTTTAATCGATTCCCAGATCTTCATTCCGTACGGCTTGATTATCATACAGCCTTTGACAGGTGCGTAATCTGCCAGACCTGCTTTTTTGACTACCTGTGTGTACCATTCTGAAGTATCCTGATGTTTATCTACCGTGATCCCGAGTTCCTGTGTCACTCGAAACCACCTTGTGTTTTCTGCGCGATACAGAAATTCTTTGAATTTCGAATCATATTTTTAATCCTCTTAACAATCTGTTTTCCGCGAAAAGTTTTGAAAGTAACTAGAAAAAAAGAACTATTTTGCTCCACGTGTAACATGGCCGTACTTCATCAAGCCTACGAATATCGCTCCACCAATAGCGTTTCCAATTGTTGAGAGACCTAAGAATGAAATATAGTCAGTCAACGTAACAGCGCTCGTTGTGAAAAGCCCCATCAAGACCTCTACGTTTCCTGCGATGCTGTGCGGTAGGTGCAACATCCCTATCGTTGCTGTGACCATCCAGATAAAGAATACACGGCTTATCGTGTTCTCCGCTGACGATATGAGCCACGCCAGAAGCCCCATCAACCAACCTGCAAATATTCCGGCTACAAGCAGCCAGTGAGTTGGATGACTGACAAGTTTATCTGCTATCGTTCCAAATGCTTCAGGAGTTATTACTCCAAGCCCTGGCATCAGTAAAACTGCAAGAGCTGTGAATACTAGGCCTCCTATTATGTTTCCTGCGTAAACTATGCTCCAGAGTCTTCCCAGCTTCTTTAATGAGGCCTCTCCATCAATCACAGGCATCACAGCCAAAGTAGTGTGTTCAGTAAAAAGCTCTGATCTTCCAAGTATAACAAAGATAAATCCGACAGAATAAGCAGAAGCCAGTAAAAGCTCCGTCTGCAGATCGCCGTAGCTTCCCATTGAGAGTGTCAAAATAACTCCCATCAGTAATGGCCCGAAGCCGATATCAAGGCCTGCCGAAAAGCTTGAAAGCAACAATCCATCTGCATCCCTGTCGATCTCATGACTCCCTTTCTCAATCATTGATTCAAGGATTTCTCTGGCAGGCTTCATAATTTACAGGATACAATCACTTCCCAAAACTTAACTGTGTAAAGGAAAAAGAGAAGGAAAAATCTGTATTATCTTGGAGGCCTCTAATCCAGTCTTCTGTAGTAGATCAAGGTTGACAGAATCATCATCATGATCAACTGAAGGAATCCTATTCCGGGTACTTCATCAACTGACTGGGATGTTCCTGCCGCATCACTGCTTTCAACAACATCAACTGTGACATTGTCAGATCCCTGGATATCGCCTGTCAGTGACTGGGCATCTAGAGTTATGTTCACAGGCCCTACACTTCTGTCCTCTCCATATACTTCCAGACTGTAGGACTCTGTTGATTCTGCAGGAACTGTAGTCGTAAATGTGTCTCCTTCAAACTCTGTGAAGCTTGTGAAAGGCTCAATATCCGAATCCGGATCAAGCTCTACTTCGTAAGTCGTTCTCGTGTTCCTGACGTTCACGACTTTGAACTGTATATTTGCTGATGTTTCCTCTTCGATTGAGATGTTTCTATCTACAAATGTTACTGGCCAGTTCGCGAACCATTGTCCTGCGAAGCATGAGATTCTTCTTGTGCTCTGTCCGAAGTCAAGTTCTACTTCGTCTCCAGGGCTATAGAGCTGTCTGATGTTATGGCTTACTGCATCAATGTTTGCCCCGTCAAGTACACAGTCATCAGGATTATCAGCTATTCCGATGACTGAGAAATTGGTTTCGATAAGATCAGTTGAGGATTGCTGCACTACAACGTTTTCTCCTTCGTCGTCTCCTCCACAGAATCCTTTCGTAGCGGACAGGTTCAAGTACTGAGCTGTAGGACTGAAGCTTCCGGTGTCACTGTAATATTCATCTACTGATCTGTTGACCCATTTACCTGTTGGAACAGGCGATCTGTCGTTCGTATTACTCATGTAATCAGAGACATTTCCTTGTGTTGATTCATTGAAATCAGATCTTCTATTGTACAGGTACGGATTCAGATCGTCATTTATTCCTTCTGTTACTGAGTGAGGATGAGTATCGATGTAGTCGGCATCAAGCCATCTAACACCGGCACTACCATACAGATTATTGACTTGACATATATCTTGACTGTAATCCTGATCATACCAAACACCGTATTTGTCTTGAGATTTTTGCATGCAGACCTCTTCATCAAACTTGGAGCGACCGAAGCTTTCAGCAGCTTCTTCAGTATTTACTACATCTCCTTCTCTATACAGTGCGTATTCTCCACCGCTCCTGGAGACACAGTCATCCCTATCCGTTCCACATCCCCATCTACCTGTTTCACTTTGACTGTTTACGACTTCTCCAAGCTCCTCCAGCAGGAATTCTTTGTGATCATCTCCACATACAGGAGGCTCCTGTTCGAACGCTCCTTTCTTACCTTCGATGGATGAAAATGCGATGTCTCCTTCAACGACGTGAGTTGACTTGTCATTGTTCTTGTAGATGAAGTTACCGTCGTCATCACCTGTATCGTATCCATATCCTTTATCAGGTCCTGTAAGATCGCATGTAAAGTTAGCGTACTTTACAGCTGTGTCATCAGGATCTTTCCATACGCCTTCAACTTGGCTGTCGCCGTCATAATCTTCTGCAACAGCCAGAGAGTTACCGAATACCTTGTCTGTCTTCATAACACCGTCATCATCTATATCTGTTCTTACAGGGACGTTGCTTCTGTAGAAGCATCCGGATCTGTTGGCTGTAGCAGGCCTGTAAGCATTACCTCTGTTATCGATCGAGTAATTCAAGTAACGTGTTAAAGCCCATTTATCAGGGCCTGGAGTAGAATCCCTCGTATCGTAAATCCTGTAATCTGCACCGTATACATCCGTCAAGTTCCAATTCCTTTGAGTTGCTGCGCCTGGCTCAAATTGATCTGAGTCATCGTCAATCCTGTTATGACGGCCTCTAAATCCAAGCGGCACATCATAGTTATCCTGAGGTGTTCCCTCCTGCATATCAGGATTCGAAGGACGGAATGAGAAGTTTCCGGCACTGAACCATGAAATATTCTGAACACTAGGCCCGACATCTCCACAAGGCCCTGTTCCAAGACGGCGCAAGATAGGCCCACAGTCATCTTCGGTAGCATATCCAGTAGGACTGTGCTGATTATAATTCTGATTAAAAGTCCCTGAATTATTGAAGTATGAAGTATTCTCTCTATCGAGTAAATGAGTTCTGTTCTTCCAGTCAGTTCCAGGATTCGCTCCAAAGTCCTCGTCCTGGAAATACTCTACTCTATCCCAGGTATCCTCAGGAATAGGCGACAACTCCTTGACTCTCTGTTTCACAGTCCAATTATTGTCTTTATCGTAGAATTCCCCTCCCGGTATAGAGCTATTCAGATCAAGACAGATCTCTTCATCAGCGATATCATCTCCACGTTCAGGATCCTCTCCAGGAGCAGCAGCACTCGAAATATCTACTGTCTGTCCTTCACTATACACTTCCCCATTGTAGACACAGTCACTAATCCTGTCTGCACAACCATAGATATTATCCCTCTGCAGAGACTCCTCGTATTCATTACTATCTGGCGATCCATGCTCTCTGATCAAGTACTCGTTTTGATCATCTCCACAAGCATCAGGGAACTGAGCCTGATCTCTCTGCTCTTTCTCACCAGGATCACTCTCGCTATCAAACTGGATAGGGCCGGCAACAGCATGAGGATCACTTGCCTCATAACCTTTATCTCTTATATTAGATTGTGAAGTCTCTACAGCAGTCAAATCCGATCCAGGACCCATATCATATCCTATTCCCCAGTCAGTAGCATTCAAATCACACGAAAATCCTCCATCAAGCAATGTCTCATTAGTGGAGTCAGGATTAATCCATACACCTTCATTATTTCCATCAGCGTTGGCCTCCATAGAGTAAGCCAGTGAATTAGCCATTATTGTCTCGTTCTTAATGATCCAACCTTCTCCACTATAATTAGGCTGTCCTCCATAACATTTCCCGTCCATGTATATCTCTCCCTTAGGGCCTACAACAGCATCAGTACGATTCGCTATAGCCCAAGTATCCTCCCTAGGATCAATAGTCGAATCATTCAGACTGATGGGAGCATCCGAGTTACCAGCATCTACATGCCAGTCAGGAACAGGTACCGTGAAGTTCAGATCACCGGCATTCTCTTCACTCTGATTATTGGTCTTTCCATGAGAGGCCCACGCAGTGCCGTTCGCATATCCAACGTACATCCTCACAGCTCTTCCATCAAGAACGTTGGAATCATCATCCCCTACATCCTCCTCAAATGAGTTGTAGATGGCTTCTCCAGGCCTATGCTGAGTATTGTTTCCTATATCTGCACAGGCCTCTACTCCCTCACTACAGTCATCCTCTAAGGCATATCCATCAGAGTAATTTAGATGGTTGTAAGGTGAGATCTCTACTTCATTTGCATGTGGATTGTCATCTGTGAACCAGTGATTGGTCATGCTAGCATTATCGGCGACTAGATGCTTGTATGTCTCAGGTCTGTCCGCTGTATAATTGACAGGTGCTCCCTTCAGGTACTGATTCCAAGTTGAGTTATCGATATCATGCCATTCTCCTCCAGGAATCCTCTTGTCAGTATCGATACATACTTCAAGATCTTTTGAGCTGTTTCCTATCTCTCTGTCTCTACTGACATCTGCCAGCTGTCCTTCACTGTAGACACTTCCGTTAAAGGCACAATCAGATACTCTATCAGCACAGACATAGATATTGTCACGATTAAGTTCAGGAAGATGTTCATCACTTTTGTTGCTTTCAAGGTTCTTTGTCAAACTGCTGTGCTCTCTAATCAAGTGTTCATTTCCATCATCTCCACATGAATCAGGATACTGAGGAAGATCATCCTGCTTCATTGCCCCTGGATCATCTCCGCTTATGGTCCTGTTATCAAATGTTACTGGTCCTGAAACAAGCTGGCTCTCCCAGCTTGGACCTGTCTCATATCCGAGACTTCTGGCCTCGGATTGACCTCTAACGATTTCTAGGCCTGTTTTTGACTCATTATTATAGCCAAGACCCCAGTTATCTGCTGTCCCTATAGTACATGTTCCAGCTCCCTTCAATAGAGCTTCTTCATGATAATCAGGATTCACCCAGTCTCCTTCCTTCTGTCCATCACCGTCAACATCATGTGCAAGCACAAATGAATTTGCAACGACAGTGCCTGCCTTAGTATCCGCATTAAATCTTCCATAGCAGGAACCGTTTTCGTATATCTCTCCTGTAGGCCCGACAGCATAGTAAGGTTCTGATCCTATCGCCCAAGTATCCTCATTCGGGTCAATAGTAGAGTCATTCAATTGAGGGAGATTCTCGAACACATTCTCATCTTCCTGATCATTACTCGCACCGTGTTCAGCACTTCCATTCACATACATCCTCAAAACATAACCATCGGCAATGTTTCTATCATCGACTTTCTTACCTGCCTCCCAATGCGTGTAAACTGCCTCTCCTTTAATCCTTGTCTCCGTGGCACCGGAATCGTCAGCCCACTGTACATCAGGCCCTACATCATCTTCAAATGCGTATCCTGCCTTCCAACTTAAATTACTGTAAGGAGAATTATAGGCCTCTGCAACAGGATAATCAAGACTGGCGTTATAACTGGTATTGTACCATCTCACATCTCCTCCTCTTTTCGTTGTTGTAGGATTTCCATCATACGTATCCGGCTGTTCAGGAGTACCTGAACCTATAACTTCTTCATAAACAGTATGATTATCTGCGTCTACCCATTCTCCGCCAGGAAGATCAGAATCGGTATCGACACAGACCTCTGCATCTATCGAATCAGATCCAAGCTCCTCTGAAGGCCCACCACTACTTTTACCTGATACATCCTTGACCTGTCCCATACTGTAAATTTCGCCGTTGTAGACACAATCAGTAGGCCTGTCAGCACAGGCATAGATGTTATCCTCAGTCAGATTAGGCTTATGTTCAGATTTATTCGGATCAGAACCATGCTCTCTGATAAGGAACTCGTTCTGATCATCTCCACACGCATTTGGATACTGCTGAAGATTACGTTGCTCTAATGAAGAATTATCATTATCGTTATTTAGTCCATATTCCTTTGGTGTCCACCTCAACTTTGGATAACCCGAAGTCATCTTCCAAGTATTTTTGAAATCGAAATCCATGTTTGACTTTGAGTTTGAGCCCTGCATCTCGCTAGTTGTCAATCCAGTACCTGCATCACTACTATTTAAGCCAGTAGCTTCAGTATCCCAGTAATTATCAGAAATATCAACATATCTACCGCCGTAATTTCTTCCAAGCAACCCTCCTAAATCTTCTGTAAAATCTTCTTTATCGAATCCGTCAACATCAACAGAAAGATTTCCAGCACTATAACTATTGTGTATACTACCACTATAGGTATTCGGTCTAGAACTATATCCTCCATTTTGAGCGACTAAACCTCCTGCAAGTGTTGATGAAGTATAAACATCGGCAATACTATAAGTAGAATTAATAAGCCCTATGTTTGCACCGACTAAACCTCCCGGTTGACCGCCAGAAACATTACCCATACTATAACTACTATTTATACTACCTCTGTTATTACCGACTAAACCTCCTATAGTATCAGCCCCAGATACATTAGCAGTACTATAAGTGCGATTAATAAGTCCATCATTCGTACCAACTAAGCCTCCTACACTACGCTTACCGGAAACTTTACCTGCACTATAACTATTAATTATCTCCACATCATTGTTGCCAACTAATCCTCCTACTCTATCGTAACCTATAACAGTAGCATTGCTGTAACTAGATTTAATGGCAGATTTCTTGGTAATGGAACTGGGAGCACCGACCAATCCGCCTACAAACGAGCTACTATCCCTTGTTCCAACAATTTTTCCAGTGGTGTAACTATTTGTTATATTGAGGCCTAGAGAACCTCCAACTAAACCTCCTATATTAGTATAATCCTTAGCAGAAATATCCACATTAGTCAAACCAATATCCCTAATTTCAGCACCGTTATAAGCATATCCTATCATTCCTGTCCAGTCAGAACTTGCCTTAATTGTCAGACTGTCCACAACGTATCCTCGACCATCCAGAACACCAGTAAACCAATCATTAATTGAGTTTTTCCCAATTTTAGAAAAATCATTGAAGTTTGAACAATCAATATTATTCTCCAACTGATAGTTGGCATCCAGATCATTTTTCATGTTCTGTAAATCCTGACATGTGCTTATTCTGTAAGGACTATCCTCTGTTCCATCTCCCGGCAGACCATCTCCATCATCTCCTATAAACTCAACTTCGTCATCAGGAACACCAGGATCAGAGTTGATATCAAAGACAATATCGCCAGTCACTACGTGAGGCTCTGAAGGATCAAAGCCGTTTTGACGGGCCTCTCCCTGAACAACATTTAAGGAATCGCCTTCGCCAGTGTTGTATCCATAGCCCCAGTCAGTCGCATTTAAGTCACACGAATACCCTCCGACAGTAGCGGAATCGATAGTTGAGTCCGGATTGACCCAAACACCTTTCTCTTGATCCTCTAACTCACTAGTATCATAATGAGGGTTCGAAGGAGGATAACCTGTAACATTCACACCCATAGCATACGAGTTTGCGACCACTTTCTCATCTTTCGTCGTCCAGTCATCACTGATATTCCATGCATTCCTGCCATAACATTTTCCTTCCTGCCACACATTACCAGTAGGCCCCACAGGATTCTCGATCTCAGCGGATATACTCCAAGTATCCTCAAAAGGATCAATAGTTGAATCATTCAACTTTGCAGTCGGCCAGCCAAATTCCGAAGCATCAAACGTTACCGTATCAGTATTCTCTCTATCCTGGCCGTTAGTGGATCCATGACTGGAGTAAGCAGTTCCATTGGCGTATCCAACATACATCTGAACACTCCTGCCATTGAAAACATCTGTACCAGGATCGCCAGCCCCGTCATCAGCATCTTCCACACCTGCTCCGTTGCAGTAATCCTTATCCTGCATCCACTGGAGATCAGGATAAGAAGAAGTAGTTTCCCAAACACTCCCGTATGCCAGCTCAGGCATATTGGAGGAAGCGGAGGAATCCTGCATTTCAGAAGTGGATAATCCAGTCCTTGATCCATCACTAGTAGATTCACCAGAGGCCTGAGTATCCCAATAAACTCCATTATCTGTTCCACCGCTGTTGTTTCCAAGCCATCCTCCAGTGTGATCTGAACCGGACACCTGAGCAGATGACCAGCTTCTCTGGAAATCACCGTCAATCGACTTACCTGCAAGGCCTCCAACATAATAAGAGCCAGATACTTCTCCACAGACAAAGCTGCTCTCAATAAGAGCCTGTTGATTATCTCCCACAAGGCCTCCAGTATAATTATTTCCAACTATATCGCCGGAAGAAAAGCTCTCCGTGATTGTTCCATCTCTTTGAGTTCCAGCAAGGCCTCCAGTATAGTAATCTCCACCACTGACGTTAACTGCTGCAAAGCTTTCACTTATAGATGCATCATTCTGTCCAACGAGACCTCCTGTAAAGTAAGAACCAGAGGCCTCTCCATCAGCCCTCACAGACTCAATAGATCCCGTGAATGCTCCGGCCAGAACTCCTACAGAGTCATCTCCAGTTATATCTGCATCGTCAATCCTCAGATTCCTTACCTCTCCGTTCCTGACGTTTCCGAACAATCCAACAAACTCCTGTGAAGGCCTATCAATAAACACTTCATCGATGATATACTCCTGTCCAAGTAAAGTGCCTGTGAAGGCCTCTTCAGATCGATCTCCTACAGGAGAGCCTCCAATAGGCTTGAATCCCTGCCCAGAATTCCACGAAGTAGTTCCTGAACAATCAATATCGTTCTGAAGTTCATAAACAGCATCAAGATCATCATTCATGCTCTGAACATCCTGACAATTCGAAATCTCATAAGGATTAGATACCGTCCCATCTCCATCTTTTCCTCCTAAGATACGATCGTCTTCAGGCCTTCCCTCTTCAAAGTATGAGTAGACTGCTTGAGGAGTGAAGTATCGTTCTTCATTTCCTCCATCGCTAGTATAAGTTACATCTGGCCCGACATCATCCTCCAATGCATATCCATCAGAGTAATCCAGAGGATTGTAAGGAGATATCTCTACTTCTTCAGCCGGAGCAAAGTTATCTGTGAACCATACGATACCATCTCCACTGTAATCACTTCTCTCACGGACGAAATAACTCTCATATGAATCGACATCATCTTCAGTATGATCTCCCTTCAGGATTTGGTTTATTGATTCATCATCGACGTCCACCCATTCTCCTCCCGGAACACTAGGATCAACATCTACACATACTTCTTCATCGATAGAGTTAACTCCGGCTTCTTGATTTGTGCCTGAAGGAGTTTCTGCCTGAATATCAGCGAGCTCTCCTTCTCGGTAAATTTTACCGTTCAAAGCACAGGCATCCATATCAGTAGCACAAACATAGATATTATCCTCAGTCAAAGACGGATTATGCTCATCTTCATATCTATTAGGATTACTACTGTTGTGTTCCCTGATCAAGTATTCATTTCTATCATCTCCACAGGCCTTCCCGTACTGTGGTGGGAGATACCTGTCAAATTTTTCACCGGAACCAGAGCACTTGAGGTTAGGGTCTTGGGAATCATCAACAGTATATGACCTCTCTACCTCTTCACCGCCTCCGTAACGACCTGGGAGTCTATCGGAGATGCCATATTCTGGGAGTACTACTTTCAAACCGTCTTGAGGTGGAGGACCCATGTTTTCCTCGACAACAGTATCCCCATCACATCCAGTCCTTACAGGAGGACTTCCTCTTGGATCTCCAATAGGTATAAGTTCAACCGTCGTATCTATTGGCAATCCATCTTGATTCGAAACATTAACTTCTACAGTCGCACACTGGTCTTCTACAGGACATCTATACGAAGTTCCACTATTATTTTTAAATTTGGCTAGATTTTCAAATTTGATGTCTTCGCCGAGTACGACGTGCGGATCATCTCTGTCATACCCTTGCTCTCTTACATCTCCTGGCTCATTTCCTGCTCCTCTGATTATCTCTAAGTCTTCTTCATTACTGAGATTGAATCCATATCCCCAGTCATTGGCATTTAGATCACACGTGATATTGCCTGAACGAGCTGATTCTGGAGTTGTATCTGGATTAACCCATACTCCTTTTTCATAGTTCTCTCCGTCTCCATCGACATCTAAACTCATCGCGTAAGAGTTAGCAACAGGCTTCTCGTTTTTGGATACCTGTAGATCAGGCTGATTCAGTACATGATTTCCATAGCATTTGCCAGGCCTGTATATAGTTCCTCGTGGGCCTACAGTTGCATTTTTTTCTTTGGCTATTGCCCAAGTATCCTCCAGTGGATCTATAGTGGAGTCAAACAGATTGACTGTTTCTCCCGATCTAGTCACTGATAGATCAACACGGCCTGGAACATTTTCGTTTTGCTGATTGTTGCTTGCTCCATGTGTTGTGGAGGCCGATCCATTAGCATTTCCTACCCACATCCTGACAGCTTTTCCATCGAAGACATTGGAATCATCTTCAGCCATACCCTCTTTAAATGGAGAGTAAACTAGATTACCTTGTACCAGTTCTTCATTGACTCCTGTATCGTCACAGGCCTCTAATCGTGGATCACAGTCATCCTCTAAAGCGTATCCGGCCTGAGAATCCGCAGGATTGAACGGAGATATCATCGCTTCACGAGCTGCTTGATTGTGAATCCCTGATTCTGTTCCATCATGCCACATGACTTTTCCTGGCTGTTTTCTATCAGGTTCTTCATCTCTAACATAGTACTCAGGATTTTCTGGCGTTCCATCTCCTATCAGTACTCTCATAACATCTTCGTTATCAGGGTCCGCCCATTCTCCTCCCGGGATTGTACGATCTATATCAACACATATCTCTTGATCATCAGAATCTACGCTACCGCTTTCCTGACCTACTTGATCTTTCACATCAGCTAGCTGTCCCTGACTATAAATTTTTCCGTTAAGAACGCAGTCAGTAGGCCTATCGGCACATCCATAGTAATCGCTACTTCCTGAGAAATCAGGGCTGTATTCTCCACCGTAAGATGCTGCGTGTTCTCTGATCAGGTATTCGTTCGGGTCATCTCCACACGCGTTTTTCCATTGTTGTTTATCATCTTGATTGAAACTCCCAGGATTTGAATCTTTGTCCCATGCAAACTTACTTTCTTCTATAACTAGTTGATGCGGTAGTGAAGCAATAATGCCTTCATCTCCTCGAGCCGTTGGATCTCCTTCTCGACTACAGTCACCGCTGATACAGTTTATTCCTGAAGTTGAAGCGTTCTCTACAGCATAGCCCCAATCGTTTCTTGACATATCACAGCTAAAACCTCCTCTAATGACTGATTTCTTGGTATTATCAGGATTAACCCAAGTCCCGTCTTCTCCGTCTATAGTTGCAAAGGAGTTCGCATAAACCCTATCAGACTTGTTACCTGTCCCATAACATGAACCGTTTAGATAAGGCGTTCCGTCATTCGCTAATGCATAACTCAGGTTAGGTGTCAATGCCCATTCATCATCCTGAGGATCCACTCGACTATTTTCAAGAACACCTAAACTTTTTCCTGGTTTAAGCTCCTGCCCCTGATTGTTACTGGCACCATGACCTTCTCCACCACCTACCTGAACCCTGTTAGCAAGTACATTTGAACTATGTATCTCATTCCCTAAGTCTAATGTATTACTAACAGGATTAGCTTGTTGCCAGCGATTCACACAGTCTATCGCATCCTGTTCCTCTGTGGAAGATAATCCAGGAAGCGCCCTAATAATATCCTGAATCTGGTCAGACCCACTAACTTGATCTGCTTGCTGTTGAGTTACAGGTACTTTACATGGACTCGTATCTAAATCACTGTTCTTAGTTAGATTCGCAATAGGGTTAGTATCCTCATTATATACTCCTTCCTCAAAGGGCGAATAATATACTCCAGGGCTTCCATGATCACTACAATCACCTAAACAGTCATCTTCACGTGCAATACCTTCTTCAATAACCCCTGTGCCAAATACCGCCTGCTCATCAGTATTATTGCTAAATTCTGGAGGAGCTACATCTCTATTATTTCTCAGGTACTGATTTACATCAACAGAATCGATACTGTGCCATTCTCCTACCCTATCACCATCTATATCTGCACAAAGTTCTTTATCTAAAGATCTTTTTCCTTCCTGATTATCTTCAAATGATATATATTGAGTCCTAGTAACTCGAAGAGGCTCACCTATATCTTTCATTGTGCCCTCAGGTTGAACAGTACCATTGTAAACACAGCTTTCATTAGCTATACCATTAGCTACATCGTCAAGAATATCTGCATAGGGATCTTCAACATAGTAAGCTTCCCCTCCCGTTGCTCTTGCAGCTCTTTTGAAACCACTTGATAGTCTTGCGATATTGTAAATCTCTATGTCATTATTATCTGCTATATCGGCCCATTCAAAGGGGGTCTTTGATGTGGCGGAGTCACGCGTTATAGGCTCGTCAGTCAGAGTAATTATCATGTTCCGCTTAGATTTATCCCAGTTGAATTCGTTGATGCCGTACTTGTAGGCTTTATCCTCTGGCTCAAATCCTCCACTAGCAGTTATACTACTCATTTTAGATTCCACTGTCCCAATATCGCTCGTGAGGTCCAGCCTGTCTGTTATACCATCAGCGTAAGAAAATATGCCTGCTCTACTGGTTGGTCCAAGCTTGTTCATAAAATCTCTTGTATTTCGCCTAACTTCATTGATATTATCCCCCATACTCCCACTATCATCGAAAGCGAATACTACGTCTACAGGTGCGGCTCCAGCCGTAGAGACATATAGAGAGGGATACTGCTGAGCCAACTGATTATTTACAGAAGGCCCCTCAAAAACAGTATCTCTTTGATTTGGTTGATCTGAAGGAGGGCCATAAACACGAGGAGTATCTGTACCGTTATAATAGCATTGTATATCTCCACCGAGTCTACCATATATTTCGCAGGCAGAGAGGCCTTCACCTGTAGATGCTTTTTCCACTATCTCATACTTTGCTCCGTTTCTGGGATTAGCTGGAGAACTCCAATCATTCCAAGGTTCAAGCGATACATCAACTAATCCAATACATTTCGTGTAACTGTTTGGACAGCTCATGCTTATGTCATTCTCATCGAAGTACGGTCCGAAGTTCGTCTGGCTTCCTACAACACCCTCACCTTCTCGATATGCAACTATTCCGTCTCCTTCTCCATTAGGCCCGTCTGCTTCATAGTTTCTGAAAACAGTTCTTTCCGAGGCAAAATGATTCCCAGTAGTCGTTAATTGGAAATTACTCCATCCAAATGCCCTATCATTACTCATCTCAATGCCGTCATTAGTTCTATTAATCGAATAGTATCCTTCTCCTCCAGCACTTTTGTGGAAGACAACGTTGCTGTAGTCTCCTTGGAAAAGAACATTTTCTGCGTCTTTAGATGTCTCCGCGTCGTTAGTATCGAATATTTTTTCAGAAGTAAGCGATATTCTCTCCATGCTGTAATTTATACTGCTTGAATTGTAGCCATCATTGTAGTTAATGGTGTTGTTTCGTTCATAAGACATATCAGTGGTCATTTCACAGCCAGCAGTCGGGGCACTAATTTCGACACACCTGTACGTGGTACTTAGTCCTACGTCATATTCTTCATCAATATCAACACCTTCTTCAACGACTAGAATAGTCTTGTTGGCCCATGCTTTCAGTCCATCACTTGTTTCAATCTCAAGATTAACCTGATGCTCCCCATCACTGGAAAAAGTATTCGAAACAGTCTCACCAGTCTCCTCAAAACTACCATCCCCATCAACATCCCACCTATAATTATCAATACTTCCACCACTATAACTACTGCCAGAAGCATCAAAACCTACAGAATCACCAACAACAGGATCAGAAGGCAAAATACTATAATCAGCACTGGGCGAAACAGTACTTGACGAAAAAGGTGTTCTGTCCAATGTCCAACGCTGAATATAGCTATCACCATTAACATCCTCTGGATCAGGATGTGCAGTTGACAGATAATCATTATCAGGGGAAATGGATAATCTTGGAGGCCAAGAGGTTTCTAAGGAACCAATTTCATTTCCATCTAAGTCAATACTATTTAGATATGGATTAGCTCCATCCGCGGTAGCATTAGAATAGTAAAGCTGATTAGAATCAGTATTTACAACTAAACCCCATACAGCTCCATGAGTAGAAATCGTCCACTCATGATTGCCATCTGGGTCAAGTTTAGTAATCCCTGCATCGCCTCCTCCTTGGTTTTGTGATACGTATATATTCCCAGAAGAATCTAAAGCGAGGTGGTCAAAATTAACATCACCTTGATCTCCACTAAGTTCAGACTCATTATAATGCCATAATTTATTTCCATTCAAATCAAGGCCGTAAACCCACGTATCTCCTGCAGCTATAATCTCATCAGTAGTATCAGAGTATACTATGTCCTTAATTGCAGAGTGATCTACGTTGTAAACACCTCTGTCAGGATAATCGAATAAATTCTCGTACACAACTTTCCACTGCTGATTACCGCTAGTGTCAAACATTCGGACAGAACCATTGTTACTGAATGCACTACCTAAACCTGCCGCTATATTACCTGAAGGTGTCTCAGCCAGACTATTTACCGTTGCTTTATCAACTCCTACATCATTTTTCGACCAAAGGAGATTTCCATCTTGGTCGTATTTCCTAAGAGGAGATCCCCCTATATATATGCCTGAAGAGTAAACTTCCAAAGTTTGACGGGTACCTGAGTTCCCTTCATTGCTCCACACATTATTTCCATTACCATCAAATTCATGTAGGTTGCCATTAATAGAAAGTGTTCTTACTATCCCTGTTGAATTAACATCTACATCTCTCAACCAGTTATCTGTAATAGTGGTATTGTAATCAGCTCCATTTGATACTGTCTTTGATTGACTTTCGTAATCCTCATCTATCACTCCCGGATTTCTACCTTCATCTGTATCTATACTATCATATTCTATCTCATCACTTCCTCCTTTGATGTATCTGTCCACTTCTATATCGAAACTATCGCTTCGAGAGTTCTTGGTGTATCCTTCACCATTGCTTGATACAGTGAACCAATCTGAACTAACAGTATATGTCTCAGTATCACTCTGAAGTTTGTGATCTTCAACTGTACGTTTTTCATGATCTACATAAGCTGTTCCTGATACCGCACATCTTGAGTTCTCGTCACGTGGTACACAAGTAGAATTTACCGTTCCATTGGTATCCCAGTTAGTAACTGAACTATCTTTAATTAAATTATAATTCTTTACAGTCCAGACCTCTTCTGTACTTGTAGTTACATTCAGTTCATTCAGTACATCTCTGTCGTTCGAGTCTATGTAATGATCTGGAGTGCCCTGATACGTAGTATTGAATATTTTACCACCTTCATCATCAGTGATATCCTCAGAATAATCGCCTCCATGCCCATTTGCACCGTACTCACGAGCGTAAATGTTATTTCCATCCGAGGGACTGTTCCCCTCATTTATTACGTAAACATTCAAAACATCTGAAACAGTAGAAGTACTTTCACCGATATCTTCTGCCAAGCCAACATCAGTAGGACAATCAAGACTTGTCTCACCATCATCTGTTCCATCACCACAGTCACCATCCCTCGGGGGATCCACAAACTCAGCTTCTCCAAAAAGTCCTAGAAATCCGTTCTGTACAACATCCCAATCAGGTTGACCAGTTATAGTTTGAGTCGTGACCGTCCCTCCTCCATACCCCCTACTATCATCATTTCCAGGATTCTGAACATAGGTCTCCTCTAGAAAACCGGAGTCTGAAACAGTTGAACTTACTCCATAATATGCTCTTCCAGGAATGAACTTTGTAGGGCCATTGGGACCACCAAGCAATGATGAAGCATCCGAGTCCCAAGCCTCGCCCTCAGATCCATCCTTTGCCAACGGGAAAGAACAGCCTGGATCGTTAATATCTGAAAGACCATCACCATCATTGTCTACTCCATCAATACACGGAGATGATGTTTGAGCTGTAGAAACCCCTCCCAGTAGAACCGAAAACAAAGTCAAAGATAGAACAGCAGAAACTTTAATCAGAGCTCTCATCTCAATACCTTTACTTTTGATTTACTCCTTTTTATTACATATGCACAGAGGCCAGCTAGAGGCCTCTATGTTTTATCTGATGGAGCTCCAGATAAGGCTGTTGCGGGCCTTCTGCAGAGAATTTGAGGCCTCTCCTCCGGCCGGGAGGATGCTCATCATTCCCATGTAACTGACTTCGTCTTCTTGTTCCTCGTATTCCTTCCAGTACTTTCGAAGTCTGTTGTGGATTCCTCTAGTATCAGACTTCCTGTTGCCTACTCCGCAGGTGTTTCCGACTCCGATAACTGCTACTTCTCCATCGTACTCTGATGCAAGTTCAAGTGCCTTATCTCTTGCTTCTTTGTATGAGTCGAAGATCTCTTTCTTCATCGCTTTAGAGGCCTCTGGAGCGCTTTGTTTGATCGCAACTCCTTCAAGCGGGATATCGTGTTCTGTAGCGGCATCTTCAATCTTCGATTTTTCGACTCCTGGTCCGCCCATCATGACTCCTACTCCTTCAGCAACGCTTCCAGTTTCCTCGCCTTCAAGTTTAAGTGCTGCGTCTACTGTAACGAGAGCCTCTAAATCGCTTTCCTCAGCCAGTGTATCAATCGCATCACCGTACTTTCCAAGCCTTGCTCCAGGTCCATCAGACTTGATTACATGTACTGTCTGATCATCGAACTCTTCCTCGCTGTGTACGATGTTATCAGCTATCTCCTCAGGCTCATCTTCGATTAGTTTGGCCGCTACAAGAGGCCCAATAGCATCTCCGATAGGTGCTTCGTCAAGGAATGCTCTTGTTGCTCCTTTCTGGCTTTCAGCCAATTCCTGGTAAAGAGGAAGCATCATCTTGATCATCCCGATCAACTGGATGTTCTGTGTTCCCTTGATTAACTGTCTGAAATGTCTTACTACTTTGTAAATCTGATGAGTCCCCATGACTCCCTTGAATGCCATACTCAAGTCTGCTAGTTCTTCACTGTCCTCTGTATCTGCGTTGTTTTCGATAAAACGATTGAACTTGTCTTCTGATGTATCAAGTACGTGTTCCAAACGTTTGACCATGCCAGCTGGATCCAAGCTTGTTGGCTGGGACATCTTTATGTTCTTCATGGATTCGAACTTGGCCTCTGAAGCAGCATCAAGTCCGGATGAGAACTTTTCTAGGAACATGGATTCGGCATCATTCCTGAACCCATCAAGATCTGATAGAACTGTCTTCATCTTCCTGTCAATCTGCCAAAGCATTATTCTCGGCAGGAAGAATATCAGTACGAAAAATAGTAGTGTGAAAATTGTTTGGATAATCATGAAAATATTGTTTTCTGCTCCACCAAATAATCCTGGAATCATGATACACAAGTTTGTAATCCATTTTTTTAAACTCGATGAATTATTGCAGAAGAAAAACAACTGATTCAATTAAAGACGACTAGAAGTAATCTTTATCTCTCATTTGGCCAATCAAGTTATTTAATTCATCTTGAGTAGGATTAGCCTGTTTAATGATCTTTCTCAGAATTGGGATTTCGATGAATTTTTCAACAACTTCAAAATCTGTTGCTCCTTTTGGCTCAGAATTAGTTGAAAACTCATGCATCAATATCCCTGCTGCATGGCTTTGATTCAAAGAGCTGTACTCAGAGGCCTCTATATGAACAACAGCATCACAGAGATCGATTTCCTTATTTGAAAGGCCTCGAGACTCCCTTCCTATCATTATCGAGGTATTTTCTCTTGCTTTAAACTCCATAGCTTTCTGTCCTCTCCCTGGTTTTGTAGCAACAACGTACTCTACTTCTTTGATTGCTTCCTCTAATTCGTCATAGATCCGGGCCTCTCTAAGTTTATCTTGGGCGCTGGATGCTGTTTTCTTGGATTCCTCTAGATTGAAATCCGGATTAACAATTTTTAATTCGTAATCAAAATTTGCACATAAGCGGGCTATAAATCCTGTATTTTCTGGTATCTCCGGTTCAACGAGTATGATCGATTTCACGTATTGGTTTTAAATCCTCAAACTTGTAAATAGTTAAGTTATGACGGCGATGGATCCAAAGATACTGGCAGCAGTGTTTGCCTCGATAGCAGCTTTAACGATGTCAGGAACAGGCTCAATGGAAGAACTACAGAACTTTGGAAGTCAAGACTTCCTACAGGATATGCAACTGCCATCCGGAATAGGAGATATAATAGGCAATATAGGAGAAAATCCAGCACCGGAGAACAGGGCAAGAATAGATGTAACATTCAAATCAGTAGAAACAGTACTTGAAGCAACTGGAAAAGGCCTCTTAGTGGAGAACTACACAAATCTAGAATCCGAATCAAGAGGATTCGACTCAGCCAATCCTTTAGAATTCAAAGACTACTCAGGAAAAATAAGCATCTCAAATGAGACAGTCATAGGCGGGAAGGCCTCAGGATTCTTATCCGAAAGTCTTAACTACACTCACAGCATGAATCTGGATCTTTCCACAGACGCTACAAGGATCGAAATTAAGGAAGCAGACAGAAGTAAAATCAATCTGAACAACGTAGATATCAACTTTGAGTCAGAGTCAGGCACAGAGATAAGTGCAGAAAACGCTCCTCTCAAGATTAATTCATTTTCAGGAAACATCAGTATCTATCCCGATGAAAAACGGATGACAATCATAGGCCTCTTCGACAGAGTAGAGGCCGGTACAACTTCTTTCAGCGGATAAAAAAAAGATTTAATCTGTTCGTTTCTCCTTTCTCTTTAATTTGTCGAAGTTGATGAAGAGCCCCAGGATTGATTTGATCAGGCCTATTATCTTGAAAGGGATCTTCAACACGATACTTGCTAACTTATACGAACTCGATAATAGACTGTACGCTGTATAAAGTGTTCCTCCCGTGAACGCGAAGAATAACATGCTATTCAGTGAGAAACTGACTGACGGGACGAAGTAAGTGAATGCAAAGTAGAATAATCCCGAGAGCACAGTGATTAGGATAGTCTGTGTCACCATCTCCAGCAACTTGAATGCTACTACAAACAACACTACAAGAGCAAGTAAAAGTACAAGCGTATCCAGTTGGGAGATAGCTGTGATAAACTCGTTTATCATCTGTTTTCCTCACCGAGAAGGCTGTAAAGTGGATCTCCTTCCTCTGGATAATAACTCGTGTAAAGGACGAAACCAATCCCAAGTACAAGGACAAGCAGGAAGAAGAATATCAGTAGGCCTCCTCCAGAGGAATCGGATCCTGAAGGATCAGAAGGATTCTGAGGCTGTGAAGGCTGTTGAGTGCCTCCGCCTCCCGTGTTCTGATTATTTTGATTGTTGTCAACTGTTATCTCCAAGCTTTCAAGCTCTGAAATAGCTGTCTGATAAGTACTCTGTGCCTGTGCATAATTACCTTGATCATAAGCTGTCTGGATACTAGTTACATCTGATTCAATATCCAGTAGACTGTCAAGCACTTCAGTGGAGTTCGCTCTTGATCTAAGATCGCTTACTGTATCTCTTATCTCCTGAGTCATTTCCTCTTCCGGCTTCACGATATTCATAGATACCTCCAATGTCTCTGAGACATTATTTTCCTCTGAAGAGGCCTCTATACTTATCTGGCCTTCCGCGTTCTGCGGTTCTTCAATTGTTACATCTGTTTCAGTTGTTTCCCCAGCAGAAATACTTTCAACATCATCAGTTGAAATAGAGTAATCTGATGAGAACTGGAAATCAGTTAGTTCCAAAGTCCCTGTGTTCTCTAAATTCAGTGTTTCAGCTACGTTTTCTCCGGCAGGCACAGCTCCAAAGTCAAGAGTTTCTGGAGAGACACTCATAGATGTATCCAGCTCCATGACGTTCGAATTAATCGCTATCGGGATTGTCAGACTATCGTCTGCTGTAGCTATTATTTGGCCTGTGAAGTTCCCTGGATCTTCCACGCTGTAATCGATTTCAACAGTTTCAGTTCCTGCTGTCTCCACCTGTGTAGTTGAAAGAGTGATGTAATCTGACACTCCTCCAACTGCTTCTAAATCGACCTGTACGGGCTCATCTTCTGTCCATATGCTTCTTATATCAAAGCTTTGCGTGAAATTACCTCTTTCATCAGCTGTCACGTTTAGCCAGTCTTGAGTGGACAGGCAGAAACGCTGAGTAGAGGCCACACATGACGGGCCTGATATACTGACATCTGTTGAATCGTCTTCCCCTGTCTCATTCTCAGTGAAAGTTATCTCTCCACTAACGGACTGAGCCGGAACAATTTCAAATTCAAAAGTAACGTTTTCATCGCCTCCGGCCGGGATGTATACTGTGTCACTGAAGTTAGTGAACGACTCAAGATCTTCAGATACCTCTACATGCACTTCATTCTCCACATCAAGGAAGTTCCTCAAGTTAACATCTCTTGAGTAAGTTCCAGCCCTGTCAATTTGGAACTCCAGATCTGACTCACTATCGAATCCTATGCCCTGCTCCCTTGTCTCTATCAAAAGGGAAGTAGATCCTTCAACTCCTCCTCTAGGAGTCTCTGCATGGAACTGTACTATCATCTCAGAATCAGGGAAATCAGGTATCTCTATAGTATTCACGAACTCCTCCGAAGGATTACGGCCAAGTAGAACCTCTGAAGTAGTGTAATTCCCGTTAGTTATGAATACTGTCACATCCGGAGCAGTAAAGTTATTTCTGTCAGTAGAAAGCAACTCATCACCAGGAGAAGCATCCTCTCCATCACCGTTTACCACAGTATCAGAAGTAGAAGTGAATGCACCGTCCGAATCCCTGTCAAACACTATAGAATCATTATCTTCACTCCAATTACCTGAACCTGTCTTCCTGAAAAGTACAGGCCTCTCATCGTCGCTCCAAGGATTAGACTTAGTTAATACAGTGCCTTCACCAGCAGTGGAAAGACTTGCACCTGCCAAATGGTGATCAGCTCGTACAGTGTAATGCTCATCTGAATCCCTATCAACGAATATCTCATCACCAGTAGTATATCTGCCATTACCGTCGTTATCAGACCAAGTTAAGGCCTCTCCAGTTATGGAGCTTAGATTAGTTAATTCAACTCCAGAAGACGAAGTAACTCCTCCAGCATGATTTATCACTGTATCAGGCACCATGGAATAAGTGCCTCCATCATCGTAATCCCTTACAATCGAGTCCTGTGAATTATCCCATTTGTTTCCATCAAACTGGTCGATAATACCTATCCCCCATTCGTTTTCAATTCCTCTACTTGTAGTGTATCCTGTCCCAGCGGTGAAGCCGTCTTGGAAGGATCCTGCTACAAGAGTATCGGATTGAGTTGAGTAAGTGCCTCCTTCAAAGTAATCCATTACAATAGCATCAGAGTTCGGATCGAACTCTTCTCCACCGCTGTCATATCCGGACACGTTCTCCCATTGATTGAACTGCCTGACGGCCTCTGTTGCAACCATTCCATCAGTAGGAGAACCAGCCAATGGGACGTCGGCTCCAGCATCGTATCCATTGTCCGTATCGGATGTCTCCATCCATATAGCATCTGTGGAAGCATCCCACGCATCGCCGGATTGATTATCGTGAACCTCTACATCTCCGATTGTCGGAGCAGCAGTGTTACCATCTTCCCAGGCCTCTACCATCTCAGTATTTAATTGTGCTCCTTCTGGCGGAGTCTGGCCTGCCATCACATCATCTTTTTCTACTGTGTATTGGCTGTCGTTGTCATGATCTACAGCGATAAGATCATCTCCACTCCATTCATTTCCATCATTGACATCATAAGAGGCCAGCATCATTTCTTCAGGGACGTTTTCAGCATCTGTTAGTTCTCTTCCTTCAGATGGTTGTACGCCTCCAAGAAGGTTATCTGCTCTCGACGTGTACTGTCCGTCGGAATCGTTATCGTACATAGTATATAAAGTGGAATCGACGTCTCCTGTGACTTTGATCGAGTTCGGAGCAGCTGTTGTACTGTAAAGTTCTTGACCTTCTTTAGTATCTGTTTCTTCATCATAACCAGTGTTTACTGCTCTATCCTTTCTTTCAGATACTGTACCACCATCGTATCTGTCTATAATTATCGTATCACTGTCATCATCCCATTCATTGCCGGGCCTAGAGTCATTAAACGCTACCGGATCATCTACACCACTCCATAGATTCGATGTCTGAATATTAGCTGCGTTAGGTGGTGCTATACCTGTTAAAAGCAGGTCCTCCTGGAAAGAATAAGTGCCATCTCCACCCGAATCAATGACAAAAACATCGGCCTCTGTCTCGTTGGATGAATCATCAACATCAACGTAAAAGTAGTCCTCTAAATTGTTGACAGTTGTTCTTAACTGGATCTCTTCACCAGCCTCATAAGTTCTTGACAGATCAGTTAAAACATCAAGATCAAGCCTCCCTGTCGAAATCTCTTCTGTTGTATTTACTGTGCCCCCCGCGGTTGGAGAGTTGTCCTCCAATTCGTAAAGCACTTCAGTCATCGAATTCTCCACAAAGAGATCAGCGTAGTAGAAGCCGTCGAAAAGATGATTCAAGGACTGTTCAGTATTGTTGTAATCATAATAAAAACTGAGATCACTCCTGTCTTCTAGACGTGATTGATTGACAGGATCGCCTTCCTCATCCAGTAATCTGACCACCTGTATTGAATCAGACTCAGGAGATACTTTGTCAAAATCAGCTGAATCAACTTTTTCTATGGAGAAAACTGCTGACGCGAATGAAAACAGAGATATCATTATGAGTGAAAAAATCATGACTTTTACAGTGTGTCTCGGCATACTATACAAGAGAGACTGCTACGTTAAAAAAAATTACTGGAAACACACCGCATAAATCATCTCAAACCACAACTTTCTTGACTCCAGAACCTCAAAATTATCGATTCCAAGATCAGAAAGAGAACTCACGATAAAAAATACTTCTCCATCCTCAGACAGATAATCCTTAACCTGATTCAGAAACCTTTCCGTCACTTCCCCACCTTCTTCTCCGCCAGACCATATCTCCTCATCACCTATCTCAGAGGCCTCTCCCGGAAGATAAGGGGGATTAAAAACAACAACATCGAACTCTCCTTGAACTGATTCAAACAGATCACTTTCAAACACTTCAACTTTTTCAAAATCTTCAAGACGTTCAGAGGCCTCTTTCACGGCCTCTGGATTAATGTCTACTGCGACTACTTTCTCAGCATTTTTCTCCAGCATTTTCTCGGCTATGTATCCTGATCCTGTTCCTATCTCTAGACAAGTTTTGCCATTTAAACTGTCCGGAAGAGCAGATTCAAGCAGGAAACTGTCTTCACTAGGAGAGTAAACTGTCATACACAGCTACGCAGGAACTCCAAATAAAGCGGATTAGGAGTTTCAAAAGTCGAAGTAAACTCTGGATGCGCCTGTGTTCCAACGAAGAAACTGTTTTCCGGAAGCTCTATGAACTCCGCAAGGCCTAGATCAGGATTTCTGCCGGAAATTTTCAGGCCGTTCTTTTCGAGCTGTTGTTCATACTCCGGATTAACTTCGTACCTGTGTCTATGCCTCTCAGATATTTCTTTATCTCCATATATCCTTTTTACTTGGCCTTGAAGCTCTGCTGTGTAGGATCCGAGTCGCATAGTTCCTCCCATCGCCTCTATATCTTTCTGATCTGCCATCTCCTTCACAACGAGATCAGAGGTCTCTTCATCGAACTCTTCTGATGCTGCATCGAGGCCGAGAACTGTTCTAGCGAACTCTATCGACATAAGCTGTAATCCATAGCATATTCCCAGTAATGGAATATTATTTTCACGACAGTAGCTTATAGCATCGATTTTGCCTTCTACTCCGCGTGAACCAAATCCTCCCGGGATTATAACTCCGTCAAATCCTTCAAGAACACTTGGATCGAATTCCTCAGTATCTACCTGTTCTATCTCAACTGAGCCTCCCATCTCTACAGCAGAATGCCTCAGTGCTTCTTCAATAGAAGCATAAGAATCATCCATATCAGTGTACTTCCCGCATAAAGCTATCTTTGCGACAGACTCCTTCTGAAGATTTCTTACTTTATCACTCCATTCATCGAGATCCGATGTACGCTCAGGAAGATCCAAGTGTTCAGAAATAAGTCCATCCACGTCCTGTTCGTCGAAGAGAAGAGGCAATTCGTACACAGTATCCAAGTTTGGATCCGAAACAACGGCCTCTACAGGAACGTCACAGAAAAGAGAGATCTTCTCCTGCACGTCTTCATCAAGCATGTCTTTGCTTCTGCCGACGATCATATCAGGCTCAAGGCCTAATTCTCTCAACTCTTTTACAGAGTGCTGAGTCGGCTTAGTCTTCTGCTCTCCAACAGTTTCAAGATAAGGAACAAGCGTAGTATGCACTAGAAAAGTATCGGAGTCCGGCAACTCATTCCTCATCTGTCTGACAGCTTCAAGATAGAACTGATTCTCCATATCTCCTACAGTCCCTCCTATCTCAACTATAACGATATCTGCTTCACTTTCATCCGCGTTCTCATGGAAATGCTTCTTTATATTATCAGTAACATGTGGAACCATCTGTACTGTTTTTCCTAAATACTCTCCGCGTCTTTCTTTCTCTATTACTTCCTGAAAAATTTTACCAGAAGTCAAGTTCCAGTCACCGGAGGCCTCTACACCAAGAAAACGCTCGTAGTGTCCAAAATCCATGTCAACTTCTGTACCGTCATCTAAAACAAATACTTCGCCGTGTTCATGCGGATTCATCGTGCCAGGATCAACGTTCAAGTATCCGTCACATTTGATAGGGACTATACTTTGATCCCGTAACTGTAGAAGTTTTGAAACACTTGCTGACACCAGGCCTTTCCCTAGGCCTGAAAGAACTCCTCCTGTGACAAAAATCCACTTCGGCATAACAAAGCACAAGAGATGAAAAATAAATATGTATTCAATGAAGGATTTTTTCTAGAAAAAAATTGAGTTACAGGAGGCCTCTCAATCCTTCGATAAATCTTGCGAAGAATCCTTTCTCCTCTTGACTAGTATCCTCAGTTATCTGAAAGTCTTGACTATCTCTTCCGACTTCAGCCTTACTTGGAGTTTCTTCAGTGTGAACTGATTGGCCTCCCACTCTTTCCCCATAAGTATTGTTTTCCTCTGATTCATTTTCCTCCTCACTTGAGAAAAGATCGGAGAGGCCTAGATCAAGATCGATGTTCACATTCACATCCTGAGCCCCGGCAACTGAGCCTGTGAAAAGGCCAAATGCAAGAACTGCGATCAATGTTTTCTTCATCAAGTAGCTTTTCGAACTGATTGTTTTTAACTTTTCAACGAGTTGAACTCCTGAAAAGTCTCGCCCAGTTCAGATATCTCCATATTATTAACACGTTTCTCAGAAAAAGTGAACTCATCTCTCAACTCTTTGGCCTCTTCCTTGGATACTTCAAGTATGTGGCGAGCGTCAACGAAAGAATTCCTTAACTTCTTGTTCGGATGTGTGAAAAGAGCTGAGGCAAAATCAACGAATCCGTCAACATCCTCGATGCCGTGCCTATCCCTGTTAAGAAACAGTTTTACAACAGCAGTATCTACTTCAGG
>Ga0209965_1000009_pt1 | contig 76708 bp, 120 predicted proteins | sample SalPon2_B_H2O_MG_FD_185707 | JGI IMG/M metagenome (GOLD analysis project Ga0209965, IMG submission 185707) | Salt pond water microbial communities from South San Francisco under conditions of wetland restoration - Salt Pond MetaG R2_B_H2O_MG... | ecosystem: Environmental > Aquatic > Non-marine...
ACAGTAAACCAACAGAAGACAGTAAACCAACAGAAGACAGTAAACCAACAGAAGACAGTAAACCAACAGAAGACAGTAAACCAACAGAAGACAGTAAACCAACAGAAGACAGTAAACCAACAGAAGACAGTAAACCAACAGAAGACAGTAAACCAACAGAAGACAGTAAACCAACAGAAGACAGTAAACCAACAGAAGACAGTAAACCAACAGAAGAAACAGATAATAAAAATGAAGAGTCAGAGGATAAAGAAGATTCTGAAAATAGAACCCAATCTAACGACGAAAGTGACAAAGATGAAGAAAATGATGAAGAAAATAATAAATCTGATGACGAAGAAGAAACAATTGAAGAAGACAGCGATGAAGACAGCGATGAAGAAGTCTGGGGTGACTATAAATCAGTTGATATGAATTTGTAAACACTTTACTTAAGTCTTGTATTATCCTTCCAATATTGAGTGAAATAAACAGAAGCTTTTTGACCTTACACTGTTGTAAGTGAGTATGTGTAAGGTCGGGTGTAAAAAACAGTAAAATCCGAACTTGCAATTAAATATAATTAGCTAAAACAATTCAAGTTGAACTTGAATTAAAACTAGTTTGTTTTAGCTAGTCTAGTTAGCTATGGGTGTAGGTTTTATTTCCTAGAGAGTGGGGTTGAGAGTAACGGATTCACCATTTTTGCTCCTAACAACAACGTAAGGTCACATAATGCAAAAGACTTTATAACAATTCGCCAATAATATTATACTATATGGTTTCTTTCCGCCATTATCAAGAATTAAATCATAACCACTCCCACTATTGTCCATCTTGTCAGGTTGACCTTGTTGATAGTGGAAATGATTTTACAAATACAGATGCAGAACGATTTTCTTGCCCAACAAAAAATTGCCCAGTAACTCATTGTTATTGTAATGGTACTGTTGACTCGTATTCGATAACCATTAAAGAATTATTTAGATGTGTTGAAGATATTTTTTCCTATTTTGATGAAAATGTAACTGATGTTATTTCAAAACCCAACAAGGAATATCAGTTGGGTGGAGATATCCGAGATTATATTGATACTCATATTAATGAGTTATCTGTCAAAGATGAAATTTCAGTAGAACAAAGATTTGAAGTCTTTGCTAGGTTAGAACGAACATTAGAACGAAGAGACTATTCAACATACCTTCAAGATTCTAAAACTAAAGAGCGAGTGATTGATTTCCATGGTGTCTATGCAGTAGCATCAGAAGTACTTGTATATACTGTTGTAACAGATGAATTTGAAGAATCTAAAATGATTCGATACCCAAAAGCATATGCAGAATATATTGATGAAGAAAATGTTGAATCATTTGAACAGAATTTTGGAGAACAATTCTCTGATTATTTCAGTGTTGAAAAATAATGTATTCAAAATAAATACTGAAAGTTAGACAAGCTCAAACATTCTTTAAAATTATAACTAATCATCAACTAATTCTTGAATGATATCTGGTCTGTTTGCTATGATGGTATCAGCTTTAGTATTTAATGAGTCTTTTATGCTTGGTTTCGTATCAAAAAGTGACCATATTATCGATTCAAATCCTTGTTTGTTTGCTTTATTTATAAATGACTGTTTCTCAATTGGTGTATAGTGTGTTGCAATACCAGTACATCCAATTTCGTTTGCTATATTAATATTATTCTCATACGGGGTTGAATTAATTAAAGCTGTTTGATAGCCTTCATCAATGAATGGTTTCAATTCTTTTTCTGAGAGACTAATAAATGTTGTTTTTTCAGTATAATCAAACTGTTCTAGAACTTGTATACATTTTTCAAATACTTCGTCTGTCTTCAGTTCGAGGTATAGTTCAACATTTTCTGGTTGGATAAGTTCTAATGCAGCTTCTAATGTAATAACATAATGCTCATTTTTATGAAAATCTTTCGCAGTTTCATATGGAACGTCTGATACAAATCCTGACCCATTGTCAGTTGAAATATCATATATAGGGTCATGAAATAAGACTAATTTGCCATCGCTTGATAATTGCACATCTAATTCTACTCCATCTACATCGTATTTTAATGCTTCTTTAATTCCTTTTTTAGTATTTTGTGGAGCTAATCCATTTGCACCTCTATGGCCAATTATTTTTTTATCTGACAAGTCTATTGTTTGTTTTTTCCATTCTAAGTATTCTGTAATTGCAATACCTGAACCAAAAACTGAAAGTAAACCTCCACTAGATAACAGAGATAGATATGAACGTCTAGAAATTTGTGGCTTACTCATATTAAGTACTAATTTAATTAAATATTAAATACTTTTCCTGTATTACTATTTTCACTTAATCAATATATTTTAAATTGCAGTTAATATAATTTAAACACATTTTCATAATAATAATCTCATTATCAACAATTATTTATATGTCTTTTATATACATTACTATAGAACTATGAGAGATTCGATTGCTGTGTTGATATTTATAACAATAATCTTATTTATCTTAGTGACATATGTTGTTTCAGCATTATTCTTTGATGGATTGATTAATATGCTCGAAATGATATATGAATTAATATTACAATTATGGGATATCATAAAACTTGTTGGTGAATCAATACAAGAAACATATTTCTAATATTGTTATTTTAGAAATCGGTAGTTATTTATTATCTGCTGTTCTATTGGTAAAAAATGACTGATGCTATAGATTTATTCTGTGGAGCTGGTGGGTTTTCAGTTGGGTTTGAGAAAAGTGGATATACTGTACTTGGTGCAGCTGATGTGAACAAAGACTTTCTTAATACATATCGAGAAAATGCACCTGAAGTAACAGAAGTTGTTCAATGTGATTTATTTGAATTAGACCCAGAAGAATTACAAAACAAGTTTGGTGTAGATTCTGTACCAATTGTGTTCGGTGGCCCACCATGTAAAGGATTCAGTTTAGCAGGAGAACGTGATGAAGATGATGAAAGAAATCAACTAGTGTTTGAATTCTGGGACCATGCGTTTGCATATGACCCTGATGTAATTGTTATGGAAAATGTACCAGGAATTCTTTCAATGGATGTATTACCTGAAGTTGAGAAAGAATGTAATAAACATGGATACAACATTACCTATAAAACATTAGATGCATCTGAGTATGGTGTTCCACAATCTAGACAACGAGTGTTTACTATTGGTATCAAACAAGATTCAGAGGCTAGTTTCGAATTCCCAACTCCAACAACACCTTCGCCAATAACCGTAGAAGAAGCAATTGTTGACCCAGATTTAACAGAACTTGATAATCATGAATCAACAATGACTAACCACCAGAAATCTACTGTTGAAGATTTATCAAAATTAGATTTTGAAGAAAGTAGATACGATAATTATTCTGAGAGTTGGAAACGGTTACATCCTGAGAAGCCTGCTCCAACAATTAAAGAAAATCATGGCGCTCCATTTGTACATCCATTTGAAGATAGGGTTGGTACTGTACGAGAATGTGCAATCCTGCAATCATTTCCAAATGAATTTACATTCGTTGGGTCAAAATCAACACAACTCAAAACTGTTGGTAATGCAGTCCCACCCAAACTTGCTAAAGCAATCGCAGACTCAATTAAATTATAAAATTTGAATGTAAACTAATTTCTCTCATTTGCACACAAAGTCTTTATAATATAACTTAATTTTATATACATATATGCCATTACTTATTGTTGGGTTGGTATTTATAAGCGTAATTTTTATTCTAGAAGGAGCCATTATTGGAAAATTCCTCCCAACAACAGCAATATTTCCAGCGTACCTGTTAATGTTTGATATTTCTATATCGCATACAATACCAATTGTGATTTTTGCTTCAATATCAGCAACAATTGGACAAGTACTCGCATTTAAAACAGTTACAAAATCATCAAATTATAAGAATAAATTTCAAAAGAAAATACAAAAGAGTAAAATTTATACTACAGTCACACATTATTTCAAAAAGATTTCACCAAATACACTTCTTGTTACAAACATAATTCCAGGAATACGAGGTCTCTGCATTCTTCCAATAGCTAAAAATAAATCATATACAAAGAAAGAAATCATAATTGCTTCATTTGCTGGCAATCTTAGTTATTTTGCAATACTAGCAAATATTGTAATACTCAGTAAAATATTATTTTAGATTATACTCTTGAATTATCTTTATAAAAATAATTAAAGTAGATGTTGAGATAACGATAGTTAGTTAAATCATACTTCTTCTCTAAAATGTAGATAGAGAGATAAGACAGTACTTCCAGATTTTCTATTCACAGAAATGTCATAAGACGGCGAAAACACATCAGATTCGCCAACAAAAGCATCAAATGTGATATTGTACTCATCTACTTCAGAGCTAGCATTCATAATGCCTTCTGTACCAACAGCTCTATCTTGAATGACTTCCACATCTTGTAATGCATCTTGTTCCTCTTGAGAAAGTGAATATGTGTTTTCACATAACACATCAAAGTCTTCTGCATTATCGCCAGATTGAACCGTCTGTGAGCGTTCAAATACTGCATGTAATTCACTTCTGTTGTTTGCCTCTTTAATTGTTAGTTTTGTGTTATACATAACTCTACTCCACCCTTCATCAAATGCATCAGTATCTCGCACTTCATCTCGCTCTTTGAAATCCCCCGAAGCAATTTCTTCAAGATACCAATCTGGTCTTGCTATATCTGCAGCTTCTCTTACTTCGTCTGTCAATTCAGTCTGTGTATACACTGATTTTAATACAGAAGCACCACGATACAATCGAGAATCAACTATAAACTGTTTTCCTTCCTCTGTAAACCCAATTAATGGTTCAGTACCAATTTCTTGAAGAATTCCAACAGAAATCAATTTTGAAACCGCATTATCAATCACATCATTCTCAGTCGATGGTGCAAAATAGTGTAATTCTGTCTGTGTCACAGCTTCAGATGGATGGGACATTATCTGAGTAACAGTATTGTGAAACACTGAATCTCCATATACTACAGGAATCCACTCTCTTACAGGATATTCAATAGTCATATGTTATAATCACACTGAAAAAACATATATCTTTTGAATCAATTGCAAACCAAAAACTTTATATGAATAAGCCCACTATTGTAAATTACAATGTTCGTGACAGACTCCACGCAAACATTTTCCCATCCGCATAGTCACGAGCATACTCATTTATAACGATACGCTCAATCCTGAAACACGGAGAAAACGTATCAGTTCTTTCAAATCCAATAGACACAGCGTAATCTAACCCTTGTGTCCCGTTTGGTGTAGTGGACTAACATTCAACCTTGTGGCGGTTGAGACGAGGATTCGAATTTCTCAGCGGGACCTAAAACCTTCTAAGGTTATTAGAAGGTAAATAACCGTGTCCGAGGTGGTCTAATTTAGAAAGATTCTAGCCTGTGATGCTAGAGATGTGGGAGCGTACCCCACCCTCGGAACTCAATTCAAAGTGTCCGAGATAGTTTAATTAGAAGAATTCAGGAATGTGACTCCTGAGGTGCGGATGCAAACCCCGCTCTCGGACTTCATCAAAAAATATAGTAACTTATTTTATTATGCAAATTATATTATCTGTATGGAAATTATTGAAGAATTAGATAATGGAGAAGAAATTCCTATCTCAACTATTAAATCCGAGCATGGGACAATACAATTATATATTACTGAACACACGCCTGAAGACGATATCGATTGGGATGATGAAATTACACTCCTTACGAAGTGTTATGAATTCGCTGTGTCTGATGCTACAATAGAATATGATTTAACACATAATATCGCTCGTGATGATGGATGGGTTTTCAAAGTCAATACTCCTGATAATATGGACACCTGTGAAGCTCGATTCATTTCAATACTTACTGATAGAGGACCAGATGGCGAAATTATTGTTCCTGATGAACCATATGATAAAGGATATTTTGAATTGAATGACGGCGTATACAGACTATTTGAAAAAAGAACACCTGCATAGCAAATAACTATAATTAACACAATCTCCTAATTACATTCTGAACAGAATGGTTCTAACAGATTATGTGACCCTGCCTGTTCAAAAGTTATATTTCCTGTAATTTCTTTGCCACAGATGAAACAATAATATGTTTCTGACATATTTGTATTTACTATTTTTGACCGTAAAAAACCCCATAACAAGATACGTACAATTTGGATACGTTATTCAAGATGAGAAACCGTTGCATCAATTCCAATTTTAGTTCCATTCCCGTCAAACACGTGTCCATTGGTTCGAATTACACCAACACCTGTGCTTCCTGCTTCCCACTCTAAGTTTCCAACTTCATTCATTCCATTAGATACAGTAGAGACTGTTGTTTCTTTTCGGTCTCTATCTTGGCCAATTGTTTCATAGATAGTATATGTTACTTCTATTTTATCTCCTTTCTCAAATTCGCTAAATTTTCGTTCCATACTAATTTATACTTGATTTATTATTAAATACTCTTTGGTTTGAACACAGGACAGAAGTAGGAAGGTTTATTTTTCTTCAAGAGAATAATATAATATATACATAGACTATTCTAATGACAACATATAAGTATAATCTAGATGGTTCGCAGGAAAATACAGCTCGTGAAGAGCGGTATAGTACTAGTGAGATGAAAGCTGATTCTAAAAAAGGCTATCACATCCATTCTGTTGTGAAAGTTATGAATAACAAAGTTGGAATTGGTGTTGTAGTCAAATATATTGATGGAAAAAATAAAGATATTTTGTTTTCTGATTCGATATCTCGATATATAAGAGATGGATTCAAGAAGAATAATGCAATTATTTACGGATTGTGGATTGGTGTTCAATATATTGAAGAGGAGACAAGTGTTGATGATAGAGTATATTTTCATTATCCTGAATCGGAGAGTACTGTGAAGAATCAAATTAGAAATGGTGATATTCCAAAATGGGTGAAAGAAAAGACTGTTGATGGATATACGGGAAGTGGCAGAGTTCATATTTGGGAGTTTTCGAATGGTGGACAGAAAGCTTCAGTTCTGGCAAGAAAAGCATATGATAATGCGTATGGTGGAAATGTTCCTGATTGGAATGATGAGAAAACAGTTTTTGATTGTAAACCATAACCTTTATATACCTCCACCCTATATGTAGGAGTAAGATGGCTACTAACCGTTCCACTTTGGTTGCTCGTTCTGGGTTGGTTAGTGCCGTTTCCGTCTTTTCTCAAGAACAACAGCAAGAGCAAGAACGCTCTGCATAGTTACTGCCACACAATTTTGAAACAGAAAGAATGTGGCGGTGTTCGCTCCAAATCCCCGAGATGGTAGTATCTCATTTCAATTAACCTCAACACTTTCAGCATAGTCGGGGGCGCTGTAAGTGGCAACGGCGACTCAGCTTTGGACTGAGCGGTTGAGTGTTCGACTCACTTCCCGACAATTATTGTCGCCGTAGTATAAACCTGTTTGCTGGTATAGGGTAGTTCGGCCAATCCTGTCGGCCTTTCGAGCCGACGACCTGGGTTCAAATCCCAGTACCAGCATTTATATGGGTCCGCTTATTGAAGCGGTCTGTTGAGAGCGTTAGAAGCGTCAAAAACGGCAAAGCAAGTTACAGACACGCTTGCAGAGATTCCATACTGTGGGTGTGTTCCACAGAGTCGCTAACACGGCATAAATGGTTAAAGTCTAAGACAATCACACACTCAAAACACACAAGCTGGTATGGGGTAGTGGACACACGGCTCTCAAACCAATCCTATCGCCCTTTCGAGGCGATGACCTGGGTTCAAATCCCAGTACCAGTATTAGATGGATGACAGCCATCTTACAAACAAAAATGTCAACACAGTTCCGTGGTGTAGTGGCCAATCATAGGGCGCTTTGGACGCTCTGACAGCGATTCGAATTCGCTCGGAACTATCCGTCGTCTTATCAACATGAGCGACACAAAACAAGTCATGTTGTCACGCAGTCCATTGGGGTAGCGGCCAAACCTAGGGGTCTTTGGAGGTGTTTGAGTTAACAAATTAATTCAATACCGAAGACAACCCCTGCCGATGGTTCGAATCCATCATGGACTATCTGTCCAAGTAGTGTAGGGAAATCCAAGCGTGATAGGAATTCAAGTCGCTCTTGATGAACTTTCACAAACTAGATTTCTTGGCCAATCACGCTCTGGGTGACAGAGCAACGCAGGTTCAAATCCTGCCTTGGACACTCAAATACTGTTGGTCGGACTACCAACATAAAACAAATTGTCCAAAACAAATGCAGTCTATTAGGGTAGCGGCCAATCCTTCAACCTTCTGGGGGTTGAGACCCTGGTTCGAATCCAGGATAGACTATAATGAGCAAAGAATTAGCAGAAGCACTAGATTTAGACCCCAAAGAAAATCGTGAAGAATTTGAAGAACAATTGAAAATACTTCTTCAGTAGAGCTATCTAAAGAAGAATTAGATGAACATATTGAAAAATCTCGAAATGGAGAACCAATCACAAAAAGAGTTGACTCATGGGAAGACCTGTGGAATGATTGGTTTTAGCTATTGAATACTGTATGTTAACTATTAAAACAACTTAGTTATACTCAACATCTGCTGACTCATCGTATTCATAGAATTTTTCTAGCATGCCCCTAGTTACTACATTTAAATGAAACAAATAACCTAGGTATATTGACTTATTTACTGATGGTTTTTATAGTGGTGTTGAACAGTTTTTACAATAGACTGCATAGCTTTGGTTATCTGTATTGCAGTTTAAACATTTGTTATTTGTTGTAGAAGATTTTTGTTGTTTATTTGACGGTAAGACTGTTTGTGAGCGGATTGCGTTCTTTGAGACTTCTTGTATTGTAAGGACTGATGTATCTTCATTGAGTCGTTCTGTTGTTTTTGTTACAATTGTTTTTTGTTGTGCTTTTTTGAGTGTATGTGTGAGACCAAGAAATAATATGGTTGGAAGTATACAGAGGAGAGCTGCAAGGCCGATTGTAAAGAGCATAGTTGGTTTTTTGTTTTAGAGGATTTAAAATTTTTGATTTATGTTGGGTTAACTTGTGTATTTAACTTTGTATATAATTCTTTAAAATTTTGTAATAGAACAGTTGTGTTGTTGTGACAATTTATTTGTAATTTTCTGTTATTGTAATAATATGTTTTGATATTTTAATACTGTTAGTCTTATGTTGAATTTGCAAAATATTTTTAATACCCTGTGAGATAAATAGACATATGAACGAATCTAATAATGTTGATTGGCGCTTGATTTCTGTTGGTACATTACTACTTCTTACTGGATTTCTATTAATAATTTAATATTCTTTCACTCATTTTGAAGATAGTTTTCTGTTATTTCAATAGCGTGTTTAACAGAGTCAGTTCTTTCGACTAACTCACCATATGTATATTCAACACTATCTTTTTGGAGTTTGAGTTTTTTCAACCAACCATTAGCTGTTTGAATGAATGTGTTGTCAATATGCCAGATATCAACATCGCCACCGATACCCCAATCACAAATACAGACAACATCTCCTGTGTTTTTATGTTGCCATACTGCAGTATGATTTGGAAGATTTACAATTGTCTCTGATTGAGAATTTTTGACTGTTAAAGAATTTGGATTTAGTTCCCAATTACCAACTGATTGAAGATTTTCTTCATTCATATTAACTATTATATACTGTTATAATTATAGTATTTACTATTTTAATTTTGTTTAACCCATGGGTGTTTTTGGCTACATTCATAACAAAAGTCGGGGAGTCTCCATCGTTCTAGTATTGTGTTGTATTCAGACCCACAATTCTCACACACATATGTATCTTCTTCTGTTTGACACATAGATTGATTTACTACTTGCATAATATAATAACTCTTTGTTTTAGTATAGAGTTATGAAAAAGCTTATACAAGTTTATTGTATTCTAATTAAGTATGTTTGATATTAGAGGTTTAACAGATGATTTCAAGACTGAAGAGTCGCCAAAATATGGATTAACTGATTCGAGATTTTATATAGCTATTTTTGTTGCTGTAGTATTGATGGTTGTGACAATTCTTGGGATGATTGGCTTGGCTAATACAGTTGTTGCTGAGTTGATTTTGTTATTATATAATACATTTTGGTTTCTTGGAGTTGCTGTTATGAGTATTGTTCTAAGTGTTGGGTGGTATGTTGGTTTAAAAGGAATTGATGCTGATTCAATGTCATTAGCTTCGATTGGTGTTGGATTAACTATCCTTGGATATAGTGGGTTTGGTGGAGCTATACTGTCAATGTTTGATAGTTCAATTTGGGTAGCATCAATTATTGTAACTGGTGTTATTACAATTGGGATTACAGTAGTTCTATCAGCATATATTTTCACTGGAAGAAGAGATTTGAGTAATTGGATGAGGTATTCAGCGTATTGTTTCATCTCAGCATTTGTTCTTGCATTTGTTGGTTCATTTTTCCCACCGTTACAATTAATTGTTCTGTTATTGGTTTTGGTAGGGTTTACATTAGATTTAGGATTTGAAATCTGGTATTGTAGTCGTGGTGGTCGAACTCCAATTGCAAATGGATTTGCGATATACTTTGCATTTGCTGGTTTATTTGTTCATATTCTTCAATTAGTGTTACAATCATTTGCTAGAGAATGATTTGATTGGATAATATTTAATACTAAGGAAGTTATGATTATATATAATGGAAATTGACTGTGTGTTTACTCGGGACTTAGAAAAACCTTCGTATATAAAATCGACAGAAAGTGAAATATTAAATTCATTAGAAAATAGTGTTTCTCATTTTATTAGTTTGACAGATTGTGATGTTGTATATATAAAAGAGCGTGGTTTTAAGAGAACAGGCGGTCTAACACCGCAACCATATATTAAAATTGTGCTTGAATGTGATAGCGACCCGCAATCTGAGTTGATTAAACGTCAGGTTAGTATTATTGGCGATGCTGATTACTTTGATGAGGAGTTATTCCCAGTTAAATTATTAGGTCCAAAATATTGGGTTTCTGATTCTGTCGAACGTTCAATTGATTCTATTCAAGAAGAAAGAGAAAAAGAAGCACAATCACAGTCAAAAATTGATGGTATTGTTGAGAGAATTTTTAATTCATTTAACTGATTTAACTGATTTTGATATTGCATTCTAAAAAATGTAGGTTTTTCATTCAGTATTCATTTCATTTTGTGTAATTGGCTGTTCACAGTCAACAAGCCAATTATGAACTTCAATTACAGGCTTATCTCTAAGTAGTGAATTTTTCTTATTGTGTTCTTCATAGTAGTCAATTAATTTATCATAATCTTCTTCAGATGGCGCTTCGTTATATAATATTTTTAATCCTTCTTGGAATTGGTACGCTAGTTGAATTGCATATTTGATTTCTTTTTTGTTTGGAGCTGGTCTGTATGGGGCATATAGAAGATATCCCATTTCATCTTCATCTATTGACCCATCTAACCAGAGATATAATGCAAATTCTTCAGCTGAGTATCTATCATATTTTGTTTCACACCATTCGTTTGAACAATAGTACTTAGCTGTTTTAATTGGGTATCCTAATAATTCAAAGTAATCTGATACGGTTCTTTCAGTTTTATCTTTTGAAAGGAATGATTCAATCCGCTCTTTGCCACGTTTTTTGGTTCCAACCAAGTATGTATTGAATATTTCTTCATCAGTGTCTACTTGTTTCCAATGGAGACCTAATTCTTTGAACAAATCAGGAAATGATTCATTGTTTATATGTGGTTCTATTTGTGCAACTGCAGTAACACTTGCAGCGACAGATAATGTTCGAAGGACAGATTCGAAATCATCTTCTTCTGGTTTGTCTTCGCATGTGACACGTTTTGCTGGCAAACTATCAACCGAGTATGGTTCAATAACATAATTTTCATTTGATTTATAAATGTATAATGGTTGATTTGATAAGCCTGAACTCTGGTCTTTCACATCAATTATTTTTAGTTCAATTGTATCATCTGTTCCAGTATTTATAGATAAGAAATCGCCTGATTCATCTATATCATCGCTTGTGATACATAATGTTGGGAAACGGCCAATTGGTTCTGCAAGTGAGGTTTTATCAAACCAAATATTTTCTCTTGCAATAATGTCTGATGATTTCATTCGTGATAAATGACCAGTTTTTACTGCCTGTAGTATATGTTCGCCCCAATCTTGAGCATTAGATTTCATTAAAATTTCTTTTGTTGAAGTTGGAAGTTCTATATTTGGAGCATCAGATATAGTCTTCTCAAATATCTTTTCTCGCTCTTCAAAATCATTCCATCTCATATTATTAAGATGGCGATAAAACTCCCGTTGTTTGTTTGAAAACATTTGTAGTTTTCTCTCATCTTCATCAGACGACGGGGTAGCTGTAACTGTTGGCACAGTTGTATGATTATAGGATTAACACTTTAGAGTTTTCATCATCCAAATTATATCGAAATTCTTTTGTGGTTACTCTGCAAACAAATATAGTGATATGAGAGGTAATACAACATTGCCAATGGATGAGATTGATATGATTTTACTCTCTGATGTAATTGAACATTTCTTCGGAGACAATCGAACAAGTGCAACAAAAATTAGAGAGAAAAAAGAGAAAATCTCAACACCACACCCACCTAGCTTTGCTAATGAGATAGCTGATATGATAATTGAAGATTTAGATAAAATTGTTACTCGGGCAAATGAAGAACTTCTTGTAAATTCTTGTACGGATTATACTCCAGAGACAGATGCTGAAAAAAGTTTTCTAGACTTAACAGTTCATGGTTATATTGAAATGAAACGAGATTATTTCAAAGAATGCCGTTCACCATACTGAGTGTATAGTTATAGTTATAGTTATAGTTTGCGATAGTTATAATAACAATTTTTTCTAGTGGAATCACTAGTTGGAGTACTCTTTTAAGGTTTAAGTCTGAATATTCACTCAGCTATGACAGAAGAGGTTTCTAAAGAAACATTAGTATCAGTCTCTGATTTAACAAAATCATATGGAGATTTAGATGTGTTAGATAGTGTTTCTTTTTCAATTCCAGAAGGAGAAGTGTTTGGTATTTTAGGACCAAATGGTGTTGGGAAAACAACATTGATTAAGATTTTAACAGGTCAAGACTCACCTAATTCAGGGTCAGTTTCAGTCCTTGGAAAAACACCATGGGAAGAAGAAACAAAAGTTAGACATGAGGTTGGAATTCTTCCAGAAAAACAGAGTCCCCCATCATATCTGACGCCAAGGGAATTTTTCAACTATGTTGGAATGGTTCGAGAGATTCCTGATGAGTCATTAGAAGAAAATATTAATAAATGGGCAGAATATCTTTCTTTTGAAGAAAAGTTAGATACGCTCTGTTCTAATCTGTCACGTGGTCAACAACAGAAAGTTATGTTTACACAAGCTCTCTTACATAACCCAAAACTTGTGTTTATTGATGAGCCAGTTGCGAATTTAGACCCGTTGATGCAAGAACGAGTAAAAGAATTCATCATGGACTATTCATCTGAAGGTAATACAATAGTTCTTTCAACACACCATATAGAGTTTGCCTCTGAATTGTGTTCAAAAATCTTAAGCTTAACTTCAGATAAAGCTGTATTGCTCGATGATAACCCAACTGCGGACGAACTCATTCAACACTTTGAAGAAACATGGTAGACAAAAATACAAACTCTCAGGCACGGATGCAAGGATTATTCAAATATCTTGTTAAAGAAGAGTTTAGATTTCATACAGAACTCTTTGGACTAGCGAGATTCGTTGGATTCCCATTATTCATAATTCTGTTAATTTCAGCAGGACTATTTGGTGCAGTCGAACTAGACTTAGGAACTGTTGATGATGTTCTGTTAAGCGTTCATGGATTATTCTTTATCTTAGCCTTACAAATTGGTTCTGTTGCATTTATGGCTAGCGATGCTGCGAATGATTTGTTAGGAGACCGTTCAACACTGTTGTATAGCCATACATATCTCCCAATCACTCAAGAACGATTAATCTTAGTATTTGCAATTAAAGATGTATTATTCTATCTTGGATTATTCGTTGCGCCTGCAATTATCAGCATGGCTATTTTCTTACCATTAACTATTGTTGATATTCTCTTATTAACAGTATCATTAGGAACTGCATTTGCTGTTGGTATTAGCACAGCATTATTCATTTCTAGCCTTGGATTGAAAAGCCGCTCACAGAGCGTAATTATGACTATTCTAGTTATTTCTAGTTTAGCTATACTATTTTCACAAACGCCATTAGAATTAACAGACGTTCTAATCTCAACAGCACCATCTCTTGTTGGAAAAGCCACGGCTGGAATTGGAAGCCTACTTATTATGGCAATATTCAGTGCATATGCAGCTCGAAACTTAGAACTTTCACAAGAATCTTCAGAACAAAAAGTACGATATGCTGGATTCATTAAACGATTATTAAACCCAAAGAGAGACCCAGATAAATCAACAAGCAACATTCAACCAAAAACATCAGCTGTCGTTACTCGAACTTTCAGTGATGTTCTTCGGAGTGGCGGCGGGCTATTCAAAATCGGATTCACAATTGCTATTCTTGTCGGAATGACAGCATATTTATTAAACATCTTAAATCAAACAACACAAATCGCACCGCAGTATGTCCTCACAACAACTAGCATAATTGCACTAGCTTCATATGCAAATTATGTCTGGATTTTCCAAGACGACTCTTTAGATGATTACAACTATCTTCCATTAAACAGGAATGATATTAAAAGTGCAAAGCGGTATTCATTCCACTTACTGAATACAACACTACTAGTTGTTGTTGCACTCACTTCATTTGCATTATTTGGTGGTGAAGAATTCGTACTGCTCGGAACATTATTCCTTATTCCAGCAATGTCTGAGTTCTATTTCGAATATACATTCACATTAGCATCATTTGACCCAATGGATTTCCTCTTTGACACGCTTAGATTTAATGTATTTAGCGTTGTCTTAATGCTCCTATTCCTTCCAATACTAATTGTTGGACTGTTCGGAATCTTATTCCTCCAACCAATACAAATATTTGTATTCTGCCTTGGTATGGCATCAATCTTCTGGGCGTTATCATATGTGTTAATTAAATTTATTAATGACTCTGAAAAATGATTTATTGTAAAATCTTTGTTTCCTTATATCTTTAAGGTAATAAAATAATATTAAAATTATGTTTCGTAGTATAATAGATAAATTAGTTGATTCAAATATAATCTCTAAAGAGAATTCTACATCTATATTACAACTTGCCGAAGAATATATTGAAGATAAATCTATATCTAATCACAGAAAGCGAAAGTATGTTCTTGGTGGAAGTATTTTATTCTACTATCATAATAAAACAGATGAAATATATAGACCGAATATGGTTGCAACAAAGATTGGAAATAATATGTCCCCAAGCAAACTAACATTTATGGCATATAAAATTGCAGATACAAAAAATGAAACATATCAAAAACCAACAACAAAAGATTTTGCATATAAATATGCTTCCCTTTTAGATTGCAGAGAAGAAGTCAATTCTTATATTGAAAAATTGTATAACGATGTTGGCGAATTGTCGGGAAAATCAGAATCATGTACAGGTGCAGCATTAGTATATATCGCTAGCTTGCTTGGAAATGATAAACGGACACAATCTGAAATCGCTCAAGTTAGCGGACGCAGCCAAGTTGGAATTAGAAATCTATACTATGAAATTGTTGAGAAATCTCAGATAAATGTAGAGTTGGAAAGTTAAAACTCGTATAATTCATATGCATCATCATTGGGAGTATAAATCCCAACATTCTCTGGAATTTCAATACTAGACTCTACTTCAAGTTCAACCAACCCATTATTATAATTTTCTTTACAAAACTGCTGTATTGTTGAGTCGATGATTACAGGACCTGAATTTGCTTCTTTAATTTCACTTGCAGGGAGTGTGATAAATGCATGACCAACACTATCATTTCCATCTGAAATCACTCCTTTTTGAAGAACAGGTGTTTTTGAAATGTTATTATTATCTTGTAATTCTAATTTCATTATATTTGTCATCCGACCACACTGTTCAACTCGTTCTTCTGCAGATTCGTGGAAAAACAATTCAGCGATATCTTCAATCTCAGATTTTGAAATTGCCATATCATATAAATATTCTTCTATGTTTAAACATATTTTGAAAGACTTGAGAAAGATTAAACCGATGGCTTGAAGTATACAGAGCCAGAATTATACAATATGAGTCAGACTCTCCAAACTCAGATTGAACAGGAGAAAGAAAGCCTCTCAGATAAAATCTCATCTCTATTTGAACAGATTGGAGAGTTGTACGTTTCGGGATATGGAAGTAATAGCTGGGGGTGTACTCAGAGTACTGAAACAACTAATGTTTCGTGGACGTTTAAGTATTCTAGTGATGATTGTGAAGTTAACTTTGTTTGTGGAACGTATCGATATGAAGAACCTGTATTCGAAATGAACCAGTTCACATATCAAATGGAGCGACAAGGGACTGAACAGAAACAACAAGATGTTTACATTGTCTCACAATATGACCCTGAAAATGCTTGGGACATACTGCATATTAGTCAAGACTTGGTAGATTGTGTAAACAATTACTTGAGTGATTTAACTAAGTTTAACGCCCATCCAGATGATATTGAAACACTACTAGAACAAAACCCAGAACTTTCTACATCGATTGAAGCAGTAAAAGATGCAATTAAGAGTTATCATAAAACAGTTGAAAATCTAAATTCCGTTCTAACAATGGAAAATATAGTTGACGGGATTAAAAATGAATATGATGATTTGTGTGCAATCGGTATTTGTGATGACGAATCTGATAAAGATAGTATTTGGAAGTTGTTTAATTGTGTGTCAAAAGACAAAAATGGAATTCAGAGTACAAACCGAACAATCCATTTCCAGAATGATGAGATAGCTCTTGTGGAAGCAGAACGGTGGTATGATGGATGGTATAGCGTTGCATATGTTGTTGGTGAAGATGATGGTGATACTCCATTTTTCATTCACAGGTTGCAGAATGCAGATGATATAAAAGATGTTGATAATTGGACTGCCAAAAAAGTGTACAATCTGATGGGTTTTGACTCAAATTTCAATGAAGATGAAATTGAAAATGATAAACGGTATCGAATACAAGGCGATGTATACTTTAAGAAACGAGAGTTAGACTCAGAAGTAAACTCTGCAATAGATATATACAAGCGAAATGTTGTCGGGGAATCCGTCCAAGACTGTGCAGAAGAATTTATCGAAGCACAGGATGCAACAGAGTACTTTAACATTAACCCATATTTCACAGTTAGAGTGAATAATATTGAACGAGAACCAGTATTGCAATGGGTTGATGAGTTTAAGACAGATAAACTAAAAGAAATACAATCTGAATTAAATATAACTGAAAGCTCGGTTCGTGATGAGCAAGACGAACGAGGTTGGAATAGGCTCTCACAAAAACGGCGTCGGAAAATAGTTAGAGACTTATTCGAAGACCGACTGTATCAATGGGCACATGAAACGCATAATATTGAGACAAACAAAATTATGCAAGATGCCGAGAATGAACAGAGAGAGCGATATCTACAGACTGAGAAATCATGCCCAATATCTCTTGGAAACCATTTGATTAATATTCGAAATGCAACAATTCACCCTAATTCTAACCGACGATTAGAAGAAGACATTGAAGTCTGTGTTCCAGAAGAAACCCAACTGTTTGTTCTTCATGATGAACACAATTCAAAAATCTTGACAATTCCAGCAGGAATATATACATTTGGTTTCTTGAATCAACATTTCAATAGCTAAACCTTGTTCAAGCCGATTTCAATAAATTTAAGTTTAATTCTAATTAATAGTAAAGTATGACTATCCCTGACCATCAAGAGGTTGTTGACGAACTGCAAAGTAGAGGTTTTCAAGATGAATTTGTTGATGACTATGAATATGGACAAGTGAAAGAAGCAAAAGAGAAGTTTTCTGATGATGCAAAGACTGCAGATGTTCTAGATTCGTTAGATGTTGAAGGGCAAGTTTCAGATGGATTATTTGAAGACCCAGTTAATGGGCCAGAGTATGATTTTACTAATTTCTTCACTGTTAGTAAGAATCTAGTCGGTCGAATGATGTATCATATGATGGCATATACAAATTTTGAATATACATATGAGGATTTGGTTGCAGATATAGAACATCTCGCAAATACAGCCTATTATGACGCACCATTTGACAAACAAAAAGCTCTTGAAGAAAAACCAGAGAATCAAAAGTTACAATTTTGAAGGCGAAAGACCACGCTTCAACCGTGGGTCGATGACTTGAAATAGAAGCATTTATACTACAGCAATACATACATATTCATATGGACGAAGTAATTAATACTGTTCCAGAAAGTGTCCAGAACGGAGAACTTGAAGAAGATGAGAGTCTGAATGAAGTTGTCAGTGAATTCTTTGGGATTGTTGGTGGCGCTCGTCTTGAAGAAGATGTTCGACTTGACCTTCATCTTCCAACAGGCGATATTATCGCCCGACACACTGATGAAGATACGGTTGCTCGCATCTCATTTGAAGATGGAGTGAGTGCAATGGAGATTTCACGAGATGATTTCTTATCCATTAATCGGTCTGAACTCGAAACAGTTTCTCGACCGACCACACAAACGAACGTCATTCACGATTAAAATATACTTTGTTTGGAGAATTTTAACAATGGACATGAATCCACTAAATGGACGACAATCAGATGCTGAACAAGTGTGTGAACGCTGTGGAGTTAGTCAGAGCGACAAAGAGATTGTAGAGTTGGAGATTAAAAAGCCACCTGTTCCAAAACATCAGGACAATACATCATCTGGTCCATTCGCATGTAAGGAACATATTCAGGTTGTTAAACAGAACAACCAATGTTGTTCAAACCCTGACTATAAAGTTCATACTGCAGATGCAGATGCACACTTAGTTGAAATTGTAGAGTGTAAGTCTTGTAATGAAACGTTTGAGTTTGCACCAAGACCGAAGTGAGTTATCTTACGGTTATACCGTGCTATTCTGTTCGATTTATATCATTCTTCAACGCTGAGTGTTCGATGAAAATCAACGTCAAATGATACAGTATTATTATTAATTTCAATTGTAACTGAGTTAATTTTTGATTGGTCAGTATAAGAAAAAATGATATCTCCTAACTCAGCTGTTTCAATTTCTAATTTATTTTTACCTGGTCGTTCAACTGCAATGTTAAATGTTGTTCCATATGCATTACAGATGTGTGTCCAGATTTGTGATGCTTGTCGTTCAGAAACTGCATTTCTATTTTTTGTGAATGATGTTAAGTCAACTTCATATTGAGTTGTTTGTGTTGCGTCACAATGATTCTGAGTACATCGTTTTGTTTCTGCTACAAGAACATCTTCAAATCCAAAATTAAAAACATCGAAATCATGTGTATGTGTCATTAATAGGTAATAGAATTAGTAGACCTATTAAGGTTTTGAGTGAGCATTTGAAGCGTGTAATCCCTGTTCTGTTCCCTGTTGTGGTCGCCCACAATCAGTTCTGAACATCGTTTGGGACTTTCACCCACTTATCTTCTAGCACCGTTACAGGCTTTCACCAAGGAGCTTGCCATTCCAGCGATTCCTACATCGCATCACTCAATAGGTTAACTTGGACATATTTCATCACTATCTGCAGAGAACAGATAGCTTTACTCTATTGTCCGTCACTATTTTCATTGTTTGATGTAGGGCGTGTTATTTCTGTGACATATGCTGACACTATTGCACTAAGTTCACGATGTAGATTTCTCACCCATCGCTTCCGCCGTGCGTGTCTCCGTCATTTCAACGGTCCTTTCGCTCGACCACAATTGATTTTGATTTGCGTGGTCGGATGCAGGGACTTTCCTCTGTACTTGGATTACCCAAGCCAGCTGTCCAGCAGCCACTTCTGCTCACATAGAACCATACACTCCAAAGGTATATAAATATTATGATTTAAACTCCAATCAGATTGGAGCTTCTCCCCCACCCATAACACTTGATATAACCCCATCCAACAATTTATTGTTATCTATATTATCAGATTCTATAATTTCTTCTTCAACTTGAACAATACTCTCACCAATTATCTCTCCTAACTCATATAACGATTTGTCTTCAGTGCATGTTTTTGTAAGAGTGACTTTGGGTGGTGAGTCATCCCATGTTACCTGGAAAGTTAAATCAAACTCTCTTAGTTCATCTGATATAGTTTCCCGTAACTCTGACGCAACTCTCTTGGATAGTTCTTCAACTTTACTGTGTGGTTGCAAAACAACTGTTAACTTATCATTTATGACCTCTGAGTAAACAGTCACAACACACCCAATGTTTAATCTGTATTCATACGGCATACTAGTTTATAATTGTTCAGTTAAAATATAAATCCTACGATTCTCTCAGATAAGATTTTGCTAATTTAATCAACTCTTGAGATGGATGAATACCATTCATTTGACATTTGTATAGTTCATCTTCAAAATATGTCTCATTAACAGATGCAAGAGCTGTTGATAATACAGTAACACTACGACTAGCCCCGACTTGACAGTGAACTAGTATTCGTTTCTCTTGTGTGAGTGCATCCTTTACAATCTCAACAACTTCATTAAAATCTTCAGGTTCGTTGTGTCCATCTGCAAGTTGTTTATGAATAACATTACCATTATGTTCATATGCTTCGTTAGATAAATTTAATACAATGTCAAAATCAGAATGATATCTTTTTCCTGCGTCAATACCACCGATATAAACATTCGAATTTATTTTTCTCATATGTTATAATTATTCAATGAACATAAATATCATTCGAATTTATGTGTAATTTTGAGGAGACCTTGATTGGGTCAGAAATAGCTAAAGACCGAAACAAGATATCATTCTAAGAATTTTGTTGGGTCAACTGAATCTGGCGCACCTGCTGTTGTTACAGCTGATGCGCCACATGCATTAGCTTTTTCTAGTGAAGTTTTTAATTGTTCTTTTGAACAATTGTTAGACCATTCAGTAAGGAATCCAGAAACAAAAGAGTCACCTGCACCAACAGTATCAACTACAGAATCTGCAGAGAATCCAGAATGTGTAACAACGCCATCTGGTGCATATGCAGTACAACCAATTCCACCATGAGTAACAACAATTGTCGTCCCATTTTCTACAATTTCACCGAAATTATATCGGTTTCTAAATATCCCTGCTTCTCGTTCATTTAAGAAGATAACATCAGCTTCTTCTATAATGTGTGGGAAATTTCTATCACCATATCCTTGACTTGGATTGAAACTAATTGTTACATCATATTGACTAGCATGTTCAACAAATTCTTTTGAAATATCTTCATCAAATGATGTAATGTGAAGATGCGTTATCTCACTCCAGTCTTCCACAAGGCTTGGTTCGAAATCTACAATATCTAAATCTTTAGCAAAGTATCGTGGGTCAGCATCATCTGTAATAATAGCTCTAATTACTGTCGTATTCATATCTTCAATAGATACATATGGGGTTATTCCATTGTCTGCAAAAATATCTTGGATTTTTTCACCATATGAATCGTTACCAACACATCCTGCAATTGCAACATTTTCACCGAGGTTTGACAATACTAGTCCAGTGTTTGTTGCGCTTCCGCCTGAACTTTTATACTCATTCGTAACATCTGACGAATTATCAGGGTCTGGTACTGAATCAGTGTGTAATACAACATCCCAATTAATATTACCGATACAAAGGAACGTATCTTTAGTCATTTACAATTGTATAATCTATCTTCTTATAGAAAAATCCACCGATTTAATTCTCAACTTCAACTGTAGCAACACTACTATCCGTTTTCATTGTATAATTACTGTATCCAAACTCAGTTTGAACTTCTTTCTCAACTGAGTTGAATAGTTCTTGAGTCTCTTCACTTGAAAGATTAAACACTTCAAATTCAATATGAACTTGGTTGTCATCTAAACTAACCTGAATCTGTCCATCTGTATTAACAAATCTTTTTTCAAGTAACGAGACAAATGATTGGATTTCTTCAGATACTTTTTCTTTATCGCTCCAAGTAGTTTTATACATATACATATCTATATCTTGAATGGTTTAAAAGCTGTTGGATTATTTTGTACATACTACAAGAAGTCTTTTTATACATGAGATTAAATGTGTATATATGCCTGAATTTGATTCGGAAACTCCTGTAATTGTTGAAAAGACAAGTGATATAGGAACTATGCGAAGATATACGTTTGAAGCAGGGAGATTTGAGTCTGTTGAAGAAGTAAAAGACTATTTAGAACTGATTGCATCAAGTGGAAGTGATATTGGATATTATGAAATTCGACAACCAGTAGATGTGGTTGAAGTTGAAGTTGAAAATGAAGTCCCATATACAGAGAAAGAACAAGATTGGGTGGATGAATCACAAAATGCATTTGAATCTGCATATGGTGTAATAGAAACAACAAATCTTGATGAAACAAGCTTTGAACATCAAGTAAAACGACCACCATATGATATTACAGTAAATTATAAGAACTGTGATTTCTCAGTAACTGTTGATTCTGATAAGTACGAATTTGAGTCCGTTGAAAATAAATTATTAGGTCAAGTAAATGTATCAAACGAAATTTTCTTCGAAGGAAAAACTGAAAATTTCGAACGTGGAGAGCGAGAACCGACAACATTTACTGTATACTTCTCATTAGACAGAAAACAATCACAAATTCCAACACATAGACATTTATATCATAAACTAAAATCAAAAGCTAATTCTACACAAGAAATTACTGACGTGATAATCTCCAAATACTTACATATTGGAACAACACAAAGTTATGTTAGAGGAGAACCATTCCCAGATAATACAATTCTCATTGACATAGCTGATTTAACTGATAAAACATCATTTATGAATGATGTAATTTTCACAAAGGAAAAAACCGAAGAAGAAGCATTTGAAGAAGTTAGACCGTCACTAGAAGAATATACAGAGCAATCAAAAACAATCTATTCAAATCATTTTGCAGGAATAGTTGACTCACTTCCATATGATGTTGAAATTATTGGAGCAGGTGAGTACTCATCAGGAACAACAACACGTCTTGTGTTAGGATTGCAACCAACAGAATAATTAAAATGCAACCACTACATTATTAAGCATAACACACATCAGTTACATTATGTCAAAATATACAGTTACAGAAATTCGGTCAACAAATTCTATTGGCCCTTCATCTTGGGTTGGAAAACTAGACGATGGAACTGATATCTACTTCAGATACCGATGGGGTGAACTAACAATTAGGCTTAACGATGAAGTGAGAGGCGAAAAGATTTTTGAAGAACAATTACATGATGATGAAAGCCGCTCTCATTTAGATAGAATGGAATTAAAAGAATTTACTTCCGAACTACTCACACTCCCATATTAAACATCATCCATTTCATCAATCATATCTTCAATATGTTGTTCTGAATATAACCAGAAATCGCCAACATGCTTATTTCGGGAATCTGTTCTAGACACAGTTAAATGTAACTCAACAGCATTATTTGCAGGATGCCTATGTGATTTCTTCTGTTCAACAAAGTGTCGAGATTTGTTTGTATCAACATATAAATTAATATAATATGTTTTGTCTTCTGTTTCAACAATCGCATCTACGCCTTTTTGAACATCCATTTGTGGGTCATATGTAACAGATTCAAACAAACCATGTTCTGAATTATACTCAGATAATAAAAAGAAAAAGTGTAAATCTCGAACAAGAGATGGATATGTTACCCTAGCTCTTCTTTCCCATGCTTCCCGATATTCATCAGTAAATAATGTTGAACCATCTTTTTTATGTTGAAAGAAAAACCCTAATGCAAATTCTTCTTGTGTTGGAGGTGAATAATACGAGCTAGCATCTGCTGGAAAGTTTGAATCATCTTTTCCATAGAAAAAGTCGATAAATGTTGTCGGTGGTTGATGAGAATCCACTTTACTCATATTTTTCGCATTTTTATTTCCAAAGTTAAGTGATTGGTTCTTTAATTCAGATTCTAATTTTGAAGCTCGTCCCATACACACTTCTATGAAATGTATCTGTATAAGCATTATGATTGGTTGAAAATTAAACCATATAGAATTATTATTCAATATTAAACTGTACTGAAACTGGCACATATCCACAGATGAATCTATACCTACCTGGTGGGAGTTCTGGACAGATTGACATAATATCAGATTTAGGATGTGGGGCAATGATTCCATTTGGGGTTGCATAGAAGTTCCATCGAATTCCATCATCTGGCTCAACTGAAACAGTCACATCTTCATAAGAAATGCTTTTTTCTAACCAACGAATCTCTTGCCAACCATTTTCAGTATACAATTGCAAATTATATTTAAAACGATTTCCAAATTCTAATGTATTTGAACTTGTATTCTGAATCTCAATTGAAAACGAGTCTCCAATTGATATATTAGTTTCAGATATTCGGAGTTCCCAAGATTCAAAATCTCCTTGTTTCACTTTACCAAAATCAACGAACGCATAATGCATAGATTTCCCCTTATTAGAACAGTGAGTGTTTGTTGGTATGCTTGGAGGAGTCGATTCTGGAACAACTCCTGTTAAATCACCAGAAAACTCACTAGAGTTTTTAAAACTTTGATTAGTTGTATTATTTTTGGGCGAATTAGGCGGCCTAGGACAGCCTGCAAGAGTCCCAAACGAAGCAGATGCAAGTAGACCAATAAATCTCCTCCTATCCATATACACACCAAATGAGAGTAACAATAAAAAGATTTTGACGGTATAAATCACAAATCTTAATCCATCTCATCAAATGCTTCCTTTAATGATTCAATTGATGCGTCATATTTTTTCTCAATTAAATTTCCATCGTCATCAATTATAACTGTTCCAATAGTATACTCAAACCGCTCTCCAAACCTATCTGAATGTAAATAAATTTCATACTCTTCTGGAATATCCTTAAGAACAGCTTCTCTCAAATCTGAACGAATATCAGGCCATTCACTAACGCTAAATTGATTATGACCATCTACATATGAAAAAATCGGAAGCAATCCTTTAACAACATCGTACTGAATGATGACTTTATATTCGTATTCCATATTATAATCACTACTTAAAATACTAAACAAGTTACTTATATTAATATTTCGATATTCAATAGAGATAGTGGTCATATAGTTCGTTAGAGGGTTTTAATACTGCACATTGTGGCAAACTTTTTCTTTCTCCTAACGAAAAGAATATCTCCCCACATTCTTTTCTTTCATCACAAAATTGTCGAATCGCACCATCCACAATGATTGGTTCTGAATCAACTAATTTCTCATCGACTACAATCACAAACCCATGCTCAGGACCATTTCCACGCAATCCATATTTTGTTAATCTTCCTTCAACATATTCACTTTTTATCCCTTGATTCTGTAGTTCAGATTTAATTTTTTGATTGATTGGACCGCAATTTTTATAGCTGTCAAGTTTAGGTCTAGCATTTTCAACTATTTCTTTTAATATATCTACCTTCATTTTATAAAAATTATACTTGAATCATTTTTAATTTTTTGAGAAACCACAGGTTATAAGCAGTTGGGAGTAAGTATACATAAATATGGTAAGTTTAAATATTGACAGAATTACTGTTGGTGGAAAAACAGTCACATTCAAAAATTGTTATCCATCATCCCCGTCTGCAGAAAAACTACATATCGAGTCATTGTCTCCAACTAAAGAAGAACACATAGTAACATATGAATTAAAGTCTAAAACCCCAGAATCTGACTTAGAAGAGTTGTTCAATAGTGATTATACTGTTGAAGCAGCAGGAAACTCACATAAATTAATTGTAAGTGGTTCTGATATTGAAGTTGTTTATGCAAATCCTAAGCTTGAATGATGTACCAACATAAACGAAGCACAGATGCAAGTCTTGTTCATTTTAACCAATCAGAAAATCACTCAACAACTATTGCACATAAAATCGGTGTCGCAGAATCAAGATTTGATAAATTATGGGGTATGAAATTCACTGAGAAAATTGGAAAATCCTATGCACTAATATTCCCCTTAAGTCAAAATAGAACAGTTTCATTAAATATGGTTGCTGTCCCACACAATTTAGGAGTTATTTATCTTCAGGATACTAAAATTACAAAATTAGATATAATGACTTCTTGGACTGGAGAGTCTTCAGGAACGGCAGATACAATAATTGAAGTTCACCCACACTTAATAGAACAACTCAATATTGGTGATAATCTATATTTACAAGGAAAACACTCTATAAACTCTCTAAACAAACCAGCGGGAATTTCTCCTAAAAGAATCTGGTCTAATTAATTATTGATTCCGCAGCTCAAGTTCAATCTGTGTTGTAATTGAAGAATAGTTCCCATAATCAATTTGCGTATCATTGATGAATAGTCCAGGTGTTCCACTCACACCAATTTCTTGACCATACTGTTTGTTTTGTTCAACGAATTTATTCCATTCTCCACTCCTAGTTTGTTTGACAACTTCATCTCCGTCAAGCCCTAAGTCATTTGCTGTAGTTCTAAATAGTTCATATCCAAGATTGTTTTGGTTTGCAAACACTTGTCGTTTATAATCCCAGAATGTAACTTGCTCTTCAGACAAGTCTTGTACAACACGACCACTTACACCTGCAGGTTTTGAGAGTTGTCTAACAGGAATTGGGAAATCATAAAACTCAATATATAATGTGTCTGGTTCAACATAGTCAGAAATAAGTTGTGGTAAGACATTCTCTTCAAAATCTGCACAAGCTGGGCAACCATAATCCTCAAATAATTTTAATACTGGCTTGTTTTCTGTCTTTTCACCATAGACTGGTTGAGACAATGATTCAGGAGCGTTTCCGTCTGGGCGGCCAGAATCCAAACAACCAGCAATTGCAACAGCACTCACTCCACCAACGGTTGTTAGAAAACGTCTACGAGATGTTTTATTCATACTGTAACAATTATATTTCTCCTATTTATATTTAACCCAGGGTATTAATAATATGAATAGGATTTCATTTGACCTTCACCCCACTCAACAATCTCATCCCGAGCATGAGATACTGTCGTGTAATCATCACTTGACAACCATAATGATTCTAATTCTTCATCATTTTCATCAACAACTTCCCCCAGAAAATCAAGCCTATCACTTACTTCTTTAACACCACTAATCCGACAAGTGACATTATTCGATTGATTCACAAATACAATAGAGTCTCCTTCTGAAGAAATTTCAGCGTCACTTGTTTCATCAAGCCTCCATTTATCAGGAATATCAATACTGATTGACATACAATAACATAGACTCTCAAGACACAAAAGTTCTTCTGTTTTATCACCATCTTCAAAAACACAAAGAAACTACAAAAATCAAATAAGTACTTAATCAAACGCACCAAAATACTTTTTGATTTACGACTCTTATATAAAATATGGCTACTCGACAACTCCAATTCATTATTTCAATGATTGAAGATATGTATGAAGAAGATTCTTATTATTCAATAGCAGGAACAATATCTCACATACAATCTGAAACAGACATTACGGACTATCATACACTACATGCATATTTAAAACGAAAACAGGGTCCACCAACAGGACAAATCTCTCGTGTTGTTTCAAAGAGATTATTTGATTATTTATCTCACTCAAATGAAGATTTAAGTGATATATTGCAAAATGCTTCAAAATTATACAACTGTTCTCCAAAAGAACTCTCAGATGATAAACTCTGTCGGTATTTATCAACTCAATAATCTACCATTAAAACACAAAGAATTTGTTAAAATGGTGCATCAAAAGTAGTTTCTTCTTCATCTTCTTCATCAGAGTTCAAATCAGGAGAACTGTTATGTCCAAATCCACCACTTACATCGCTAGCTTCTTCCATCCCAGTACTGACTTCAACTTGTTCAACATCTGATATTTGGTCTACCATTCGAGTTTTAATTGCTTGTACTGTCATTGGTGAGATTCCACAGCCACTACACGCTCCACCTAGTGCAACTTGCACAACACCATCATCAGGGTCTGCTTCTAAGATTGAAGATGACCCGCCGTGCATTTGAATTTGTGGAAAATTTCGTCGGAGGAAATTTGAGATTTCTTCTCTAAATTCATTTTCTTCACTCATACTTCTATCTCTATTCTCCATTCACATAAACTTTTGTATTCACCCTTATATTCCTTTAATTAAATCTTTTAACATATAATGACACGCAAGGTTTATTGGGATGGATAACATAGACAATAGTGATGACCGAAAAATCAGACGAAATCCAATCTCTTTCATCTGCACAAGGTTGGGTTGAACAACTTACAGTAACGATAGAAACGCCAAAGAAACATTCCAAACTGTTCTGTTCATTAGAACAATCTATTGAAAATGGAATTGAAGCATATAATGATGGTAATAAAGAAGCAGCTGAAGCTGCACTTAAAACAGCTCAGATTCTATCTGAATCCATCATCGAAAAACAATGGACAGATGATGAAGAAGAAGAAAAAATCAATACATACATTCTACCAGCCATTAATGATGCACTAACTGAATTAAATCAAAAAGACAAAATTTCAGTATAATATCTTATTCTATTCTTGTAGACTCTTTCTCTCTTTCTCTACTGTTTCTCGACTCTTTTCCATTTCAACAGCTCTAACAACATCTCCATCACGAATGAGCGGTTCTAACATTGTTTCAGACAAATTACGAGATACGGAAACTCTTCCATTTTCTCTTGTAACAGACTTCTCACCAGACAACTTCCCCCTCTTAGAGATAGACTCGCCATCTCTAACAACAATATCTAGTCCAAAATCAACAGGATTAGCATTAGAAATATAACTACCAACTCCAACTCCATCAATAACAGTGTTCAATTCTTTAATCTGATTCGGTGTTATTCCTCCACTAACAAAAACATCCACATCTCCACGGCCCATATCTTCAAGTTCCCATTGTACTTCTTTAATTATTTCCTTGAATTTTCCACGCCTAGAGCTTGTCGTATCAAGTCGAACACCATCTAAATCTTCACCAAGCTCTTCAACTGCCATTCTAACTTCTTCAACTTCATCAGAAAATGTATCACATAAGGCTATTCTAGAAACATGTTCGGGGGCGCTCTCATTAAACGCATTAAATGCTTCTTTTTGATTGTTATGTCCAAATGCAAGAATTAATGCATGCGGCATTGTTCCAACAGCACCGTCAGGCATAAATTCTTCAGCACCAACATATGAGTATCCTCCACACCCTGCAATATATGCACTTCTTTCAAGCATAGGTCCAATTGTTGGATGAATATGACGAGCGCCAAAGCTCAATACTGAAATATCATCAGCAGCTTCTATTACCTCATTTGCTGCTGTTGCCATACCACTAGCTTGAGAGAGAAAACCAAGCAATGCAGTTTCATATCGTGCAAAATCCAAGTAATTTCCAGAGATTTTCATAACTGGTCCGCCATCAAAAAATGTTCCTTCAGGCAGTGCATCAACATCAATTGGCAACCCCTCTAATAGCTTTGCTGCTTCATTCAATCCAGCAAACACTTCAAACTCCCCATCAGAAAACTGGTCAGCTGAAACTTCTGCAACAACCTCAGGATTCTTATTCTTTTTCTTTAATGCCTCTTCTGTTCGAAGGAAGTATGCATCTGTTGCATCACCGTCCATAATTGTCTCATCTGAAACAGTTTCAAAATTATCCATACTATAAGTAATAATTCAGTATAAATAAATATAACGAAACTAAAATCTCTTAAAACATTTCTTCAAATTTTGAAAATGAATCTGGTTTGCAGACTTCCTTTCTTGTAACACATTGTTCTGCTCTAACATCTACTAATTCAACGCTTTTAATCTCTGATTTATCTGTTTTTAAATATATTTCAAATTCATTAAATAAATCCGAATAAGAGATTACTGACGCAGGAGCCTCATAGACTCTGTTAAACACAGATGTAACTTCACCGCTAACAGTCCAAACTTCTGCATTTTCATTCCAACATATAGAGTCCACAGACACATTATGAATATTCAACACACTCCCTAAAGCTGAATCACCAAGAACTTCTTTTCCATTAGTGAGTGCAGGTCTATTATCTTGTGGGTAAAATAATTCTTCTTCAATAGAATATTTTATAATACAACTCACATGGGTTTCAATACTCATTGTTTAATATTTTTAGTAAACCCAAATAAACATTTTGATTCAAGAAGTAACCATAAGGTATAAAGTCTTCAAAAACCTGTTATATATTGCTATGTCAGTTACAATTTTAGATTTCTATGCGAATTGGTGTGGACCATGTAAAACACAAGACCCAATCCTAGAAAACGTGCAAGAAGAAGCAAGTGATGTATCAGTAACAAAAATTAATGTCGATGAAGATAAAGAATCTGCAAATGAATATCAAGTCCGTTCACTTCCAACTCTAGTCATTCTTGATGAAGATGATGAAATGGTTGAACGGTTTGTCGGTGTCACTCAAAAAGATGCAATTCTATCTGCAGTCGAATCGGCTCGATGATACTGTTATTTTTCACTGTCTAATAACAGATGACTTTCTTTATCATAAATTTGCTCAACCATAGAACTATCTACAGATTCTATCAAAATTTCAGGATAAGATTCATTAAATTGAGTTAATGTTCCATCAACAACAATTGGAGACTCTAACCTTCCATTTGGTGTTTCTGTCACAATTGCAACAAAATGTTTTCTTCCATTAACAGAAGTTTTCACAGGAGACTTAACTGAATATCCAAACTCTTCAATTAGACAAGCAAACTCATTTGAAACCACGTCACACAAGTTTTTTCTTGGAATATCTGATAAATCAGCCACATACTTTCCTGTAGTTATAGATAATGCGGTTTCCATCTCATCATAGAAAAAATCTTCAATTCTAGAAGTAAGTTCAACCATTTGTTATTTGATTCCAAGATGTGCATTCCAACAGTCATCACTACACAATCCAGTGATGTGTTGTTCAATATCCGCATCATCTCCTTCTTCTTTTGCTTCTTCTTTTGTTTCGAAATCAGGTTCGTATTCTTCTTCACACTCTGGGCAAATATGCTTTCCATCTGAAGTTTTTTCAACTACACTTACCATATTCATAAATTGTTAACGATGGGTTATAAAATTTCTCATTTACCTACTTAATTGAGAGAATAATCAATAAACTATAATAGTTCTAAAATATATTGTATTATGTATGACCAAGTTAACTTGTTCATCATGTCAAAAAGAAAAAGATTTTCCGAATACATTAACTGTCGTTACAGATGAGATTGAAGGATGGGAATTAACTGTTGAAAGTAATGCCGATATATTAAAAGTAACAAATGCACTTTGTGAAAATTGTCAATAGTGATTCTATATTTGTAGCAAAAATCATAACTCTTATATCATATCTGTCTAAATAATAAATACAGTATGAAAGAATATCTAAACTTAGTTAAAAATGTAGCCGAAAATGGTACATATAAACCAAATCGAACAGGTGTGGATACAATATCATCATTCAGTTATTCGTATAAAATTGACTTATCTGATGGATTTCCATTATTAACAACAAAGCAAATGTCTGAATATCGATGGAATTCTATGATTTATGAATTATTCTGGTATTTGTCTGGCGAAAGCCACATTCGGAATCTTCGAGAACATACTAGTATTTGGGACGCATGGGCTGATGAGGATGGTGGTTTAGATACGTCATATGCCCGATTTTGGAGACAATATCCAATGCCAAAAGAACAACACAAAGAAACACATAATGGCGAAGTTTGGGCTGATGATGAAACAATTGATTCAGAGTCTTTCTTGAATGAAGATGGAACATTTGACCAAGTTGAGTACATCTTACATTGTCTTGAAAATAAACCTGAAACAAGGAGAATGGTATTAACAGCTTGGCATCCAGGTAATGCTTCTGTCAGCACTCTACCACCGTGCCACTTTACAAGTGTATTTAATATTCAAGGTAACACACTCAACACACATTTAACTCAGCGTTCTGGAGATATTGCTCTTGGGATTCCATTTAATATTGCATCTTACTCGTTACTAACTCACTTGATTGCAGAAGAAGCTGGTTTCGAAGTTGGAGAATTTTCCCACCAAATTGTTGATTCTCATATTTATTGTGGTTCTGGAGAACGTGGAAAATGGTATGATGATAATCTATCCACATTCCAAGATAGATTGCAAAATGATGGCCCGATTGCTGCTAGAGAATATATTGAAGAAAATGCACCAGATGAAACAACAGAAAATGAAGACCACATTCCAAATCTTATGACACAGCTAACACGAGAGCCACTATCAAGACCAAATATTAATATCTCAGATACATCATTAGAAAATCTGACAGCTGAAGATGTTGAACTAGAAGAATATGATAGCCATAGTCCACTTAACTTTAGTGTTGCTGAATAATGACAGAATTAATTAGTATTGTTGCCAAGTCTGAGAATAATATTATTGCAGATAAAAATGGAATACCGTGGAATTATCCTGATGATAAAAAACAATACAAATCAAGAATCCACGGACAACCACTAGTTGCTGGTAGAAAAACATATGAAACTATGTTACAATATGAAAAAGAACTATTAACAAAAAGTAACATTGCTGTGTTAACAACAGATGAATCATATGTAACACCAATCAAAAATCACTCTGCAAAAAACTCAAAACAACAAGCTATAAACTGGATATCAAATCAAAAATCGGCTGTCTATAACATTGGCGGTGGAGATATCTATTCATTGTTACTTGATGAAACTGATACACTTATTATTTCAGAAATCCCTCAAGTTGTTTCTGGAACCGTAAAATTCCCAACTATCAATTATAATAATTGGAATGTGGTTTCAATAGAAGATTTCGGTTCATTTGAAGTATATACATATAATAGAACCAATTAAGATTCTATTGTTTCACGAAGTGTTTGTAATAACCGTCTTGTAGAAGATGGGATTGGTTCTCCATTTACTTTTTTAATCTCACTATCATGGTATACAAATAGCGGTGGTTCATCTTCAAACACAGAAGGAGACCCAAACATATCTACAACTTTAGTCGTCTCAAAATACGTATATGGAACACCATCAATAGTTATATATTCATCATACTTTTCAGAGTTTGGCAAATCAGGAATTGCAGCTATTGTTGCACAATGACCTGGTGGAAAAGTCAACCCTGTTCGAATATCTACTGATTCAAGATTTTCTAAAAATGTTGCAAGTAATATAGCAGAGTCTTCACAGTCACCAACGCCCATATAAATTGTTTCAATAGGGTATTGTGCATAATCAATCAAATTACCTCTTTCATAATCTAATTCATATTCTAATGATTGGACAAATCGAATTATCTCAGGTACAAGTTCTAGCTCATCTTCATTTCCAATATTTTTTGAAATAATAATATCGCCACGGCTAAGTACACTTTCTTCCGCATCAACTTCACAGATTAAGTGACCTTTTGCTTCTCTACAATCAACAGAATCCATATTTTCTTTAGAAATAAAGTCTTCTTTAATCGTTTCTTTAGATTCTTCTTGCCATTCATTTGATAGAAACGCTTCTTCTAAACCTGTTGCCATCTGCGTAACAATTTGTTTTTCAGAACTATTATCAATAACTCTCATTGGGTCTCTAACAATATTTCCAGGTGTCTTCTCTAACTCATCTTCAGTAAATGAAAACGTATGCTCCATATGAAACGCATTATCCATTCTCCAATCAATAGTTATATTATAAATACTATCTTCTTTTTCAATTGAATGTGAATCCATATCTGTCGTTTTGATATTTTCAAGTTTAGTCCCTGACAAATCTGAGTGAATTGCATTAGAATTACCAAATAGTGACACTTCACCTAATCGCTTTGAAAGTCCTCCAATAGCTACTAATGAACTTATATTATATAAAAAATCCCTGCGTTTTTGTGGCATAGTAATTATATAAAAACTCTAGCTTCTGATAATTAAACTTTTCTTCTAAAGGAAATATCAAAACGAAAGATTATATAAATGTAAGAAATTAAACAAAATCTTTTTACGGTGCAAAATCAATCTTATGTAATAACAATGGTTGAAATCTCTGAATATAAAATGAAACCTGGCGAATATATTGAAGATGTAAATATTGAAAAGAAAGCAGAAGAACATCTAACTGACAATCCAATAATCTTAGAATTTGAATATATGGTTATTGATAATGGAAGCAAAAAAGATACGCTTGGATTTGGTGTTGAATTTATGGACCCAAAAGAAGGGTTAGAAAAATATGATGTAGATGTGTTTGATGATGCCCTCAAACAAGTAAATAACTTCCTCGAAGCTGTAACAGGAAGAGATGCAGAACTACGAAGTGAAGATTTGAAGTGAATTGATTCACATTAAACATCCCTCAAAACATATAAAACAGTCTTTTATACAGGATTTTCTTTAAAAATAAAAATTAGTATTGCAAAACACCAATATGCTTTTAGTTAAACCATCTATTCATGAGCGACTATAAACAGCGTTTTGAAAAATTCATATCTGATTTTGATTATGCAACAGACACAGGCGAACTAGACATATATACTGATTTTCCAGAATTATATGAAGCTTTCTATAAGAATCACTATAATTATTCTGGTATTGTTGAACTAATTGAAAAATATTCGGAACTAAATGAAGATAGTATTATTGTTGAAGGAGCTTGTGGAACAGGAAACTTATTACAAGAGCTAGACGACAAACCATATAATACATTTGGGTTTGACTTATCTCCAGAAATGTTATCAATAGCTAGTAAAAACACTGATGCAACACTATTTCGCTCAGACCTTGTAGACTTTTACCTACCATATGATATACAAACATTAGTAGTCCTTGGAAATTCACTATACCATCTTAACAAACAAGAACGAAAAGCATTCTTTGAGCAAGCATATAAGAATATGGCAAACAGAAGTACACTAATCTTCTCATATATTGATTCAAATGAAATCAATGATGGACAATCAGAATCGGTCTGTTACACTATTAATGATTTAAAAATCCGAAGGAATAGTGTTTCAGTTCAAAGAGGGCAAAATATAAAGCTTAACTTTTCATTTAGAATTACAAATGAATCAAAGACGGAGATGAAACCTATACAAATGGGTGTTGCATTAGATGGATTTGCTCACAACCCCAAAGAAATTGATTCTGAACTAAAAAATGCAGGTTTTAAAAACATTACAATAACAAAAACAGAAGAAAGCACAAACCACACAATAACCATTGCAAGAAAAATTTCTTAACTAACTAAATATAAACATTTATGGGTTTACTAACTAAATTATAAACATGGCTTGGTTTAAAAACATAGAAGAAGGCGATATGATGTGGGATGTAAGTGATGAAGATTGTTTAGAAGCTCTTCGAGAACTTCGAGATGCACCATCGTATGAAAAATGCATTGTTGCAGAAGGAAATGGACACCACGTAATATTCTTTGAAGGACGAATAGACGGAAATGCATCATTGTTAGAAGCAAGCGTCAACCCAGAATGGAATGCCGTAAATAGTGGACCTGACAGAACAATGGCAGGCCGAGTAGAAAACATTTTTCAATTCCGTGATGAATGGGAAGACATATATGTGTCAAAAGAACTCCCTAACGCATTAAACTAAAAAGTTATTTAAACACGGTCGTATTATACATAACTGCCGTTGGATGTTGGTATAGTGTAGGCAGTATTGCCACAGCTATTAGAGGTTCAAATCCTCTCAACGGCATACGAATTCAATACTATTAAGAACAATCACTACAAACAAATACACATGGGAGAAGAAATCAATTCTATCTTACAACAAACTGAAAATAAACTTGATATCTCTATTCTTGGAGCATGGGAAACAGGGAGTAGAGCATATGGATTTGACAACAATAACAGTGACTATGATGTTACTGTTGTTTTTCAACAAAATACAGATTCATACATACTTGAAGATGATTATACAAAAGGGTTCTGTTCTGAAGATGTTACAATTTCATCCACAAAAGATATTGATATAGATGGGTGGGACATTCGACAATTTCGTGATTTGCTTCTTTCATATGACCCAATGGTATATGAAACACTTCTTAGCCCCAAATCATATAGAACAAACCAAATGTTTGAAAACCTCTCTTCATATGCATGTAATAATATGAATCCAATTGATTTATTCAATAAATATCAGCGTGCATCTAAACATATAATGAGCCAACGAGAAAGAGAAGACGGTCAAATCCCAAACAAATACCTGTTTCATATAGCAAGAGATATCCTTATTGCTAGATATATTAAAGAAACACACAAATACCCCAACTTGAAATGGCCAGTCTTTCTCAAGTCTGCACCAGATAGTATCTTCGTTGAATTTAGTAAAGATAGAATCAACAATCTCACACAACGAAAACAGTCTCCACACAAATCCAAAGAATACACATACCCAGATGAAAAAGATGAGTTAAAACAATTCTTCAACTACGAATTAAATTATGAAGAACACATCATAGAACAAGAAATTACTCCATCAGAGCTAAATAAATTCATTCGACAAATGCTCAATAAATAAAAGATGGAAGTAATTTTTTATACGATAACACCATACAAAATAATATGTCTACTGAAGAAGAACAAACAACTCCTGATGAACCAAAAGAAAACTCAATTTTAAATGAAGTAACGCCAGCAGTTGAACAAGAAATAAAGAATTACATAAATCGATTCCAAGAAATAAATATAACAATTAATCAAATCACAAAACAAACAGGCGACGATGAATCAAATACTGAAATACAGCAAGTTGGAATACATTGCCAATATAATGGAGCTGGATTCACAGTCATTATTCCTATAAATGAAAAATACAACATTCTCCAAGCAAACTACGATTTGATTGAAGACATGATATACTCATCCAATCATGCAGAGTTAGGTGGCGACTTCACACAGTTAGAATCAGAAGAACAATGGGAATCATATCAAACACTTCGAGGTGAATTTAAAACTAACCAACTATTTAGCCTTTGTCAATCAAACCGAGCTATCCCATTACCAACAATAGAAGCATGGTTCTCATTATTACAAACTAACTCAGAAAAATTTATTCTAAGTCCAACAAAACTAAACTATGAATTTATTGGTGGCGTAGTCCAACGAAGAGAATACATACAACCAACACAACAAAACATTCAAACCTTATATGAAACAGTCACCCAACTAATCTCACTCCGAAATGGAATGCAAAATATTCTGGCCAGCGCATATATCTCTAACGGAATTTCAGTACCTGATAACTTTGACTCTCTCTCAAAAGATATTGATGCAGAAAACAAAATCCAATCTCAAACTCCACAATCCAAAGGATTTCAATAACAAAAAATTAAAAATCTGTACTGACTGTCACACCACCCGCAACAAAAGAGTTACTTTCAGTTTCAAATGAAAATAAATTAACTGTCTTCATCGTCTGAATCACCCCACTAATAGGAACGCAGACCCCATTATCTGTTTGAATTATAGAATCACCACGGAGCTTATGATGTAATGTTGGAGAACGCTGTGTAACTTCAGATGGAAGATATACAAAATCATTCTTTGTAAAATCAACAGCAGAAATATCTTCAATTCTAGATTTTTGACCCAAAATACCAACAATATTTGTATTCTTCGACATATATACAAATGAAGAAAATGGTTCTTCGATTAATGGAACTGTCATTTTAATAACCGACTGTTTTTTCTCACCTGTCGATATAATTGAAGAAACTCTATCATATGTATTCTCACTAGTCAAAATTTTATCACCAACTCTCACATCTGATGCTTTCCGAAGCCCATTTTGTGTAACAACACCACAATCTCCTGATACACCCATAAATGGAGTTGTTTTATTTTTGACCATTCTCATATATGTTATTAAATCACACACCTATAAATTTATCGGGAAAACCCACCACAAAAACTCCTTTAGTAATATATCAAAATTACTCTTACAACAAACTATGTTTGAAGACAATAATGACAATGAAGATGCAATGCGGCAAGTAAATTATGATTTACTCAAAGATGACCACCTGCCAACTGGAATTAAAACATTAGACGAAGGTAAACCATACGGATTCCCAAAAGGAAGCTTTGTAGTTATTATGGGCGACGAACGCTCTATGTCTAATCTTTTTGGACTCCATATGGCAAGCACAGGAAAACCAACACAGTACCTCTCAACGCTTCGCCCATCTTCTCTTGTTAGACAAGAAATTGATAAAATTGGAACATCTGAAGAAGTAGAAATTACAGACATGTTCCGAGAAACAAATGACCATACTGCTGTAATCAAATCTAGACTCAGCCGAGTTGAAGAAGAAGGCTATCTAATCCTTGAAAGCCTAAATGAAGTCAATTGGCCTGACGAAGCATCCTATCGACAAGTAATGAGAAATGTCTACAAAGATATCAAGAAAAAGAAAGAAGGCATCGCATTATTACATCTCCAAAGAGGTTCAACCGATGACCTCAAAGAAATTGAGAAACAAATCTTAAACCTCGCAGATATTGTACTACACGTTGACAGTGAAAAAGTTGGTGGGGATGTTGAACATGACCTTAAATTCTTCAAAATGCGAGGCATTCAAAGAATGCCTGAACAAGTATACAAACTCAAATTTGGAGATATTATCAAAGTTGACGCTGCTAGAGATATTTGAAAAATCAACAAGACCTGTCCAAATAAATATAAAATCACACCTAAAACACAACATTTATATGTGTTTAACAATTAAAAATTATATATGCAAAACCCCGACAAACCCCGAGAACCAGATAAGAAATACACAACAAAATTATCACGTCGAAGCGCAATGGCTCTCGGTGGAAGCGCCATTGCATCTGCACTAAGTGGATGTAGTGATTTATTTAATCCATCAACAGGAGGACCCGAAGGAACCCAAACACCAACAAATGACGGTCTAGCTCCACCAACTATATTACCAGGCTCTTTTGGTGTTGATACCGCAGAGTTTGAAATCTATCCAAAACAAGAAAACATCGACCAAATCCAAAACGGAGGAAGCGTTGAATATACGGTCAGAGTCAAATCTCAACCACTGTACGGTGATGAGAAAACACAGATAGCTGAACAAACAGTCACCAAAACATCTCATAACCCAAACGACAACCAAACACATACCGTTTCATACGAATTCTCGGACGACCAATTGAATGAAGCCCAACAACTATTCTTCACCCTTGAAACAGCAAGTCAAGACGAAGGTCTTGCATATAAAACACAAAATGTTCTTCTTCCATTCGAAAATGAAGCTGAAGGAGAAGTTCAACTCCAAACAAATAGTCCATATATACGAACAAGTTCTTGGGACTCTCCAACTTCTGTTCAAACACAATTGGAAGTTTGGTTTAACGAACCTGAAGATGATTATTTCGATACTGACGGCGAATATGCAACCGAATTAACAGAAGAAAATTATCCAACGCAATGGTATGGAGATTATAAGGATTTGCAAATTACGATGGTTGTTCAGTATCCAGTGTTTGACACGCTAGAAGAAGATTATGAGCATCGTTTTTACGATTATTTGCCTGAAGAATCAAATGGTCAGAGAGAAACACCACTTGTTGATTGGGCTGTGTTTAATTTCGATGTTGCTGATATTGAGATGATTGAGTCTCGTCGGTGGAACTCTTGGCTCATCCAACAAATAGAACGAGGAGAGTATGAGATTAATGAAGACCATACTGTCGCAACAAATCCACAAAATGGAGATACTTTCCGCTCACATAATGACCAAGGTGGATTAATTACTACTGGGGCAATCCTAGGTGGAAATGCTCAGGAAACCAACACACCTTTCTCACAATATTATAAATGTAGGTATGAATATGAAGGGACCATCAGTCCAGATAGAGGAAATGTCAATCCAATAATGTTTGCAGGCGGTCGTCCTGTGATGAAACGATGGGCAATAGAAATGGAAGAATCGCTCTCAAACAATACAAACTTCCAATCTCACAGCACTCCAGACTATTATAAGGCAACTATCCTGAAAGCGATGATTGGAAACGCTCCGTATGACTTCTCCATCAATAGTTACATCAATTCTCCTGAAGAGTTAATTCAGAATTGGTATGAAAATGAATCTGATGAAGCACCGATTGGTGCAAACTGTGTTTCCGCAACAGGATTTTTTACTGGACTCGGAGTTCACTTGCTAGATTTGAGAGTTGTAATGGTTTATATGAGTGGAACGTTCTCTCATATTCAAGCAGGGATTGTTGACCCTAAATTACCTGAGGGTCTTCCTAGTTCAATATCTGATACTACTGGAGACAGTCGGATTGATGAAGGAAATGAATATTATGATTCTAGCTATGGGTGGTATGTTCCTGTTGAGTGTAATTATCCTGATGCTGTAATTGGATATTCTCAGGAAGGACGAGGTGACGAATTCTCTTTGAGTGTTCGGTCATATGCGGATGAGATAGAGATTAATTCACATATTCCTGTGAATGAGGATTACGAGCCAGCGTATGATGGTGAAATTCTCGCTGATAGGGAGCCGCCACAGAACGCTTTAAGATTCGAATACACTATCACTAACCCAGATGATGTTCCATGGTTTGATTCTAACTAAAAAATATTGAAATTTATTTCGTTCTAAAAACACTCTATTTTGACCTTAAGCACACTTTACTTGAGTTCGTTGTTTTCGCCAGCCCACTGTTCTTTTGTAAAGTTAGTGATTGTGAGTACTGATTCTCCATTAGCTTCTAGTTCACCAGATGATTGTATTTTCTTTACTTGAACAGAACCAAATGTGAAAACAAGATACTGACACTGTTCAAAACTACCAAACACATATTTTTGTTCAATTGGGTCTAAATCTAACCGTGGGTCATTATCATCAATAACTTCTCTATTATATACAAACCCATATTCTGTTTCAACCGTAATTTCATCACCATCTTCGATATTTTTAAATACTTCTTTTGGAGACTCTAATTCATTCATAGTGTATATGAATGCTAGCAGAGTAAAAAGGCTTACTATTATTGTCTCTCATATGAAATACGCCAAGGTTAAAAGCGTAGTTCTTTCTTTTTCAATTCTATAAGAACTTTTTTGTTGATTCAGCGTTATGTTATAAGTATGCAGTGTCCACAATGTCGGTCTAATAAAACAAACCAAGACTCTGTTTTAGAGTACGCTAACTGTCGTTATTGCTCAAATGAATTCTATCCAGTTAGTAAAGAAGAACTTCTTAAAGCAGTACAGAACGCAACAGAAATAAAATTGCCTAAATTCAAATCATTTTTAGACATTAAAAATATTAAAGAAAAGGATGATTGTATTATTATATATTTAGACGGAACCAATGGTGGGAAGTATAAATTGTTGTTATGTGATAGTCATATTGGAACTCTAAAACGGAAGAAGAGTGGTTCAGAAAGAAATCAATTTGGTTCTAGGTGGACTAATGGAACTAATATGTGGCCTGAAGTTCTTCAATAGATTGTTTTATTGTTTTTAATGTTGGTCGTTCATCTATTTCATCTGAGCAGCCATACTGTATAACTTGTGGAATATTTATATTTGCAATTCGTAGAAGTTTAACTAGAATACAACTAACTTGATAGTTTTCTGCTCGAATCAGTTCTTTTTCTGTTATTGTGTTTTTATTTAATTTTAGTTCAGGGGGTATATTTTCAGTAATATATATTGGGGGTTTAATTGGTGGTTTAGATAAGATGCTGTCGAACCAATCAATAATTTCAACTTTATAGAGACTGTTGTCATAACATATTGTGTGAAATCCAATATCTAGGTGGTATATATTTTGATTTCTAGCTTGTTCAAGTGTGTTACATAAAGCTGTTGTAATGCTGCTAATGTCTTCGATTGTTAGAGTAATATCTTGTTCTGATAATGGTTTGAATTGTGGTTTTTTGGCTGTTAAGGAAATATATTCTTCGTTGTTTTTTGTTTTTATTTTTACATCATATAAATCGGGCGTGTTTTCACAGGATTTAAGAAAATTCTGTAATTTTGTTGCGTTTTGTTTTAGGTCTTTGAATCGACCAAATGATGGAGAAAATGTATATGATAGGTATGTTATTCCCATATTAGTTATCACAACTTCGTCTGATGCGCTTATTATCTCCATTAGTTATTTTTTAATTTCATAGGGTTAAATATTATGTGTAGTGCAGAATCGAAAGGAATAATGGTGTGTTAATTAATATTGTTTTTATGACTGATGAATTTACAGAATATAGTGAACTAAATGGTGATGCTGTATTAGAAATAGTCCAATCTTTAAAAGAAGAGGCTAATGAGTTAAAATTTCCACCAACATTTATGTGTGAATTTGAAGACCCAATTTCACCGTCGAATTTCATTAAAAAGACATTTCAAAATAACAAGTATAAATCAATAGCATTTCCACACAAAATTAGTTCTGAAGATGAGTATTATCAGATAAATGGAATAGTTGGTTTAAAAGAGTATAATGGTGCGAAATTTAATGCGGAAATATGTAAAAGTTGGATGCGGGTGTATATTCGAAGTGATTGTTCTGTTGGAAAAATTGGAGAGTTTCTTGAAGAAATATTTTGTGACTATTCATATAAAATTATTGTTGCAAGCGAATATATGGATTAATTTAATTCTTTATTTTTCGTTTTTATATTCTTTAACGATTTCTTGGACAGAGTTAGAGAATTTATATAGTACAGAATAGAATACTATGGTGGCAAATATTGATGAGAGAACAAGGCTGGTAATATTGTTAAGTTGGAATATGAGATTAATTCCGTGTAGTAGTATCACTAGTACAGCAAATATTAAAAATTGAATTACTGTTGCTTTGGGTAATAAAAACTGGTTCATTATTTTTTTAATTCTAAATTCAAATAATGATAATCTGAGTATTTCTGCTAGTATAGTCGAATATAAAACACCTAATCCACCAAAATAAATTACTAGTGGTGGTGCTGTTATAATATTTAAAATTACAGAAGCAAGACTGATTCTAGTATTATATTCAGGCATATTATAGCTATTGAATATGGATTCAAATTGGAGTCGATATCCTTGGAATAGTTCAACTATAATTAGTAATATGAAATATATTTTAGCTGATTTGTATTCTGGGCTATATAAAGTAGATAGAATGAATTCAGCATTAAATAAGCTAACTAATAAAAGTGGTAATATTAAGAGCGGTGTTACGACAATTGTTTTTGAAGCAATTTCTGTTATATCTTTGTTTGTTTCAACTAAACCGCTCATTTTTACATTTGATGTTTTTGATATCCCAACGGCAAATGTAGCTGAGAGAAATGCAATTCGAAGGCTAGAATCATAATAACTCACTGCAACTGCGCCAACAAACGCACTAAGCATTATTGTATCAAATCTTCGATAAAAGTCATTTAATATAGATGTTAGTATACTCCATTTTGAAAATAGAAGAATATCATAAAGGATTTCTTTTGTTGGGGGTTTTAACTCATTTTCAGCATACGTAAATATGATGATTGATGTTCCAATATATGAGACAGAAACAGCATATAATGCATAAGTTACAGTTGGTTTAAATGACAGAAATAGAACTGTGAGTATTGGCATAGTAGTTTTAGCAATTCCTGTCCGAAGCTTTTCAGCGATTGCAGGCTTTCCGCACCCTGCAACATAATATCTAGAAAATTCTAATACACTAAATCCAAAAGTAGCTAAGTAAAATGCAAATAATACATCTAATGGAATATCAATTGAAGCATATGTTTTTAATAATGGCTGTGAGAGTAAAAATAAAATAAATACAAGGAAAAGTGTTGGTAAAATTAGAATGAAACCACTCCATAGATAAGCTGCTCGACCTTCATTAACTTCGGAAGCTTTTTTACGAATTCCAATTCCAAATCCTCTAGGTATTTGTGAAAATAAATACAAGAAAGCATAACAGACAAAAAACAATCCAACTTCTTCTTGTGTTAAAAATCTAATTAATATTAATACATGAACAACATCAGAGACAACACCAAAAAATGAAGGAATTGAAGTCTGAAGACTTTCATGCCACATATCAACATTTGCAGATTCCAACTCTTTTTCACCCATCAATAGAAACGAATAATTCAAAGAATATAAATAAATTGGTATCTTATTGGTATTTTATACATTGTTGAATTCAAATTCTTTAAGTTGAGGCAGTGAAATATAATATGAATCTCCCTCATCTGAATGTATATATGCACCAAACCCATCATATTCGTCTACCCAGAAAACATAACCTTCTGAGTCAACTAATTTAAACTCATCATTTTCTGAAGCTTTTTTAAGTTTTGTTCCAATTTCATTTCGCAATCTTTGAATTGAATAACATTTTTCAGCAATCTCTAGCATCTCATAACTTGGACCTTTTTGTTTTGTTAATGCTTGAACAAGTTTTCTTCTTTCAATATCATTCTCAGAAGCAATTTTAGTAATTATATCATCATCAACAGCTGTATCTGAAGAACTCATAAGTCTTTATTTTGTATTGTTTTTTCGAGCCTATAAATCTCACTTTCTAACCATTGTTTTTGCTCTGATTTAAAATCTTGAGATTTGTTTTGATACCAATACTCAAAGGAACGAACTTCTTGCAATATTGATAATGCCCGATAAATATAATATCTATCTGGTAATGAATCGTTTTCTGAATTTTCAAAGAAGCCTTCTCTAAACGATTCTTTCGCTTCATCTCTAGAAATCTTCTTTCGACTTGGTTTATTTGAGACAGTATATTCAGCCCGAGAAAAACCAAACACCCAATCTCCAATTGCAACATTATCCCAATCAACAAGACACATTGGAACCTTCTCTTTTTCAACAGTAACATTTGGAATACGAATATCATTATGACAAAGAACACTATCTGTATATTCAATACTCCACGAATCAACAATTGGTTCAACAGTAGAAATTAGTTCATCAATACAAGAATTATCAACTACATCAACTTTATACGAATGGTCACGTCTCCGATTAAATATTTGACGAATGGTTTGTTCCCAAGAGTCTGCTCGGATTTCAAACCCAGAATCTTCAGAATATCCAACCACTTCTCCATCAGAATTAAATGAATAAGATGCCTGTAGTTCAGATAATAGTTTACCAAGAGAACTAACCATTTCTTTTTGTTTGTCTGAATCAAATACGTAACGCCAATCTTGTGAATAAGTGTGACTATCAATATACTCAGAAATATGAATTACATATGGAATGTCTCCATATTCTCCAATAAAATAATTATCTGGAACAAAATCAGTTTCACCTGCTAACACTCGTTGGGTATACCCTGCTCCTTTAGCCATCCCTGGTTCAATATATGGGTACGAAAAAATTTTCACAATAAAACAATTATCTTGAGTAACGACTTTATATATCTCATTTGCACTTTTGCCATTAAATGAATATACTTTATCAACAGTCACATTAAGTAAATCAACAACACATTCTTTAACTTCATCAATATATGTGGACGTTGTTTCACTTTTCCATCTGTCCTGATTTAATGAGTCCATATTGATAGATTAAATCTAAAAGATAATGAATCTTATTGTTTTCAACCACTAGTTTTTTAGCCACACAACTTGACTATACATATATGACACAGTATATGTGCCTTGAAAGCGGCCAAGACTTTGCAACAAAAGAAAAAGCTGAAGAACATGCTCAACAGACTCATAACTTAACGCTAAATGAAGCTCTATATCATCAAGAACTCTTCATTGAGTTTGATGATGATGAAGACCCAGAAGAACTATACAGAAAGCATGTTGAAAACTGATTTCCCAAATCAGTATTCTTTTAACCATTGCAGATGAAATGATAAATATGAGTGATGAAACTTGGACGGAAGTGAAAATTACAAGTGACGGGGTTAGTGTTACAGTATATAAAGAGACAGCAGATTTAAATTCAACTGTAGTTGATGAGTTCTGGATGACTCATTCTGAAATGGAAGACTCATCAAATCTTGGTAGTTATGTGCTTGATGAGTGATGGTCACTTAGAAAAGTAAATTCACAATTTTTTCATTCTAAATCGATAGAATATATTCGTAAGTTCTATAAGTTCAGTAGACCATGTTTCATAATATGAGTCTTGAAAATATTCAGTCCGATATAGAAGAATTAGATGCAGTTGAACTTGCAACAGTTGAAACCGAACGAAATAAAAAAGGAGTTGTACTGCATATTACTTTGTCAGAATCATATGAAGGAGAAGGTGACTCGATACTAAATGCTGTTCTTGATAAAATTCCAAGAGAAGTCTTACCAACTGATTTTGAATCAGATTCTCATGTTTCAATTTATTACGATGCAATAAATATAGAAATCTAATATATTTCTAAACCAAGATTATTTAACAATAGAGAGAAATATTCTATGTATGGATTCGAAGAACAAGGAAGCATACAATTCAAACCACCCAGAACCAATTAATGTGGATGCTATTGGTGGTGAAGCTGGTGCTGCTATTGAGATAGTACTTGGATTAAATAGAAGCCCGTGTGGAAATCACAGTTTCATTATTAAAAAAGAGAATATTTATGGATACGGACATTCTGAAGGTATTAAGGATGAAAATGGAAACAAATGGTGGCTAACTATCAGATGTGAAGACTGTGATTATGATTATAGTCACAAACACTGGACAAACTTGTTAAATTAGAAGTTGCGATTGAAACGCTACCTTTTTCTATCTAGAGTTTAAACTTATACATATATAATGAGCAGCTCATCAACAACTCGAATTGAAATATTTGAAAACCGAACAGAGTTATATTTTACTGACTATCGTTCTCTTCATAGAAGTGATAGAGATGAATCAATGTTTGTTCGATTAGGAACACGAAAAGAGAAGATTACTGACGAACAAAAGCAAATACTAACCTCATTATACACAACAATTAACTATTCAGACAATACTGTTAAAGTCGCTTCAGCAATACCTAAGCAAAACGACAGTATTCTTCCTGAACCTCATAACTTAGCATATTTTGAAACTAAAATATCTGAGCGAGAACCAACAGATATAGAACAAGAAGTCTATGAAGATTCATTTATGGATTGTCCGACACCAGTATATAATATCACGTTACCACCACTAGAAGATTTTAACAACCCACTCAAAAATGCTAAATTTACACTACCCTTACGAAATGAAGCAGAATTAGAAACAGTCGCAAAAAAACTACAACAGAATGTAGAGTATGGAAAATGGTTATATCAAAAAGTTTGGAGAGCTGGTCGAAAGACCAACCTTTTGCCAGAATGGAATCCGAAAACTGATGCAGTTAATTCAGATGAAGTTAAAGGTAGTGCAAAGCAAAAATATTACACTTCAAAAGAAATATGGAAAGACATTCTTGGAACGAATTATTCAGAATGGTACGCTGCTAGACTATTTGTTATAGGTCAAACAGAACACAAGCTACGACCAGATGAAATTGTTGCATTAGAGATTCTAGAACAATCTGAAAATGAAACATATTGTCAATTCTGTGGTTGTATAGATACAAAGACAGAATTTTTAACTATTGAAAACAAATTAGAAAAGGAAAAACGAGTTTGTGAAATGTGTGCAGAACATCGCTCAGAATTCGCAGATGAAGCTATTCTCCAAGCAAAAAGAGAGAACTGATTATACGTTACATTTTGAAGAATATACTATTCTTTAATAATACATACTTCTCTGCTCCAAAAGAATTATATTTTTCCAGAAGTACAGTGTATATATGATTCCAGAAGAAATCGGTGTTAATATTAAAACACATTTGGGGCAACTAATTGGTATTACTGATGTTCAACTATTAACACCAACAGAATATATGAATCAAACAACTCCAAAAGATTGGTTCCCAGAAAACCCTGATGGAGTTATTGTAAAATTACATTTATATGGCAACCCTGAAAATTATATAATCAAACAGATAAGTACTGTTTGTTTCCACACAAAAACCCAACTACACTATACAAAAAATACTGCTGAATCTGATGCATCAACAGCTTACATTTGCCCTACACAAACAGAGTTTCCAACGCTCTATACAATATCATCCTCACCACCAAATCCAAACATCTTCTAACTTGTCAAAACTATGTTCAAACCATTTTATAACACATTTCAATTCACTAGACATGGTAAAATTATTGAACCAGCACAAAATGGTTTCGCATACGCACAATTATCAGATTATACAATAGTACAAATTCGATATGGAATAGTGTCAATTAAATCACCTCTCTCAGTAAAAAACTTACAGAAAGGACAGAATATTAAAATAACCTTCACTGAACCAACCAACACAAAATACCCTCAAGCAATAAAAATTGAGTGCCCCCACCCATAAATATAAACCAATTCTACTCATACTATATTACTATGAAACAAGACAAAACCATTCACGATACCACACAAGAAATTGACAAGTTTGCAACAAAACTAACACAAATGAATGCGCCCATTGCAGATGAAATCTTACTTGCAAGAGAAGAAATGAAAGAGTACAAATCAAATAGTAAACAAATTCATTTAGAAAATGCTCATAAAAAACTCCAATTAGCAAAGAAAATTGACCAAATAGAACAACAACACCAAGATAAGATAACTTCTTTGCTCAAACAATTAGAATCTCATTTGAAATAACTATACATCTAAAATTGGCTGTGAATATCAACACCAACTAACACATCGATTAATTCAGGTCGCCCTGAAACATTCGACACAACAAAATCTTCTCTTGAAAAACCATTTTCAACTAATGTCTGCTCAACATCACCACCAACACTTGTTATATCACTATTTCTTCCAGCATCTTCAGCAACTTCAACAATAATAACATGTGTATCAACTCTATTAACTTCACGAGACCCACCATCTCGAACAGAAACCGACACATCAGTATTAGATGACAACTTTGTATTTAAACATAACAGTACATCAGAATGCAATTTTTTACTTTGAGACTTCATATTTATTCTAAAACACCCAAACATTAAAAATATTAACCTTAAAACAACAGTAAACAGGCTCAAAACAAACAAAACAGAGCATATAAAGACTTAACTTACAATATAAATAACACCAAAGTAGAATAAAATGGATATTGCCGTAATTGCTGCGCTTCTTGTTGCACTATTATATGGAATCCAAATTGTTGGTGAAAAAATATACATTAAAGATGCACCTGATATAAACAACCAATCTCTAGTATTCACAACTGTCGCATTTCTAGCTATAATTGGCTTCATTCTAATTCCACTCACACCAATCAAACTCAAACTCTCCACAGAACATTATGCAATATTTGCAATCACAGGAATTATATATACAATAACAATGATATTATGGTTCTATGCAATGGAACGTGAAAATGCCTCAAAAGTTGGGCAATTAGCTAGCCTAGAAGCTATAACAACAACTACTGCAGGACTACTACTTTTCAATGAAACTCTCACAACAACATCAAGCATAGCCATAGCACTCATTATACTTAGCATCTTTATCCTCGTCTTTGACAGAGGCGTTGCAAGAGCTATACAAACAACAAAAATAGCTGTCATACCAATTCTTATATGCGTCATTCTCTGGGCCACAATTGATTCAACAATCAATTACATATCTACACAACTAAACTTCTGGACAATATACTTCTGGATTCGAATAGCAGCTCTCTCATGTTTTACACCATTACTACTCAAACAAAACATTAGAACAAATATCAAACAAATTTTCACAAACAATTCATCACACACAACAACCTACTTCACCGCAAAACTCGCATCAGCAATTGCAATAATCCTCTCAATATACGCAATATCCAATGCACCACTCTCAGTTGTCGCACCAATTCTCGCATCATATCCAATTTTCGCCCTCATATTCGGACTCATAGCAACAAAAACAACAAACCACACAATAGAAACCGCAACACAAAAACATATTCTAAAACGAACAACATCAATAACATTATTCATAATCGGCATAACAACCCTCTTACAAACCACATAACTAAACTCTCTCTTCTAAACACACCCAAAAATCACAATCTCAAAAATCACTCAAAATAACCTTCAGAAACTACTTCAGTAAACATAGCAACATGAACAGACTGCGTATCACACCCCTCTAAAACACGTATTGCCTCAACAAGCTCACGAAACCGATACACAACATCAGCCCTCGCAGCAACTCGAACTAACTCTAACTCTGACACATCAACACTTGAAACATCAACACTCTTATACAAACCAACAAAATCTGAACACACTTCTGATAACACACCATCAAAACATTCACCTAACGGGTCTCCAACAGGAACAGCCCCAGACACATCATCATCAAAATACGAACGAACATCAATCACTCCCGCTTCATCATACACAAACGAGTCAATCTCATCAACAACCTCCGAAGGCAAATACAACCCAATAAGACGAAACGAATCACTCATATCCAAATAAAACATTCTCCTCAAAAATAAAGCTTGCGACAATTACAATACTTCAACAACACCGAAACAACTCAAACATCGCCTCCTTCTGATATGTCAACCCACAATCATCACACCGAACCACTATTTCATCACCTTCCTCAACTTCTTCCAAATTATGACCATACATAGTGACAAAAAGAATAGACACACTAAAAAATCTTTCTCAAATCAATCAAACAATCAAACAGTTAAAATAATAAACCAAACACTTTTAATTTCTCACATATAACAACTACACGTTATGAAAGTAGACGAATTTCAAGACAATGTAACAGAAGGAGATGAATGGATTTGTACGGGCGCAAGCGGCCAAGAAATTACTGTGAAAGTTGAAGAAAAACACGATGACTGGGCTAAATGCACAATTCTTTCAGAACCAAACAAAGGAAACGAACACAATTTCCCAGCCACACAGTTTGAAAAACCAGCATAACAGTCAAACCAACACAACAGTTTCAACATACTTCTTTTTCACAACAACTCAATTAGAGATATCAAACACACTTCCACAATCATCACACTCTCTAATACCAAACTCTTGCTTCCCACTATCTGTTAAAACACCCACTCCACCACAATCAGGACATGGCTTCTGATGCCAAGAATCATACAATCCTAACGAAATTGAATCAATATCATCACACATACCGAAACAAAACGCACCAATACACAAAAACCTTCTGAAATTAGAAAATCTTCGAATCAAGAATATTCCCCTGTTTCAATGTCAATCCAAATACTTTAATTGCACACTCAGGACAATGATACGTATACTGATATGTACCACCCTTCTCTTTCCTATTCAACTCATCACGAGACTCATACACTGTACCACAATCTGAACATGCAATCGGAAACTTCCTCATACAATATTATACCATATGCAACTCAAATACTAAAAAACTATCCAAATCCACTAACTCACTCATCTTCCACAATCTTAAAATCACCTGGTCGAACAACCTCAACAACTCCTGTAATAGTCTCATTACCATTAACATACTCAAACTCATATCCAGGGACACTATCATCCCAACGCAAACGAAACTCTTCTAACCCCTGTCGGTTATACTCTGCATCCAACATATTCATAACCTGCAATTCTTCTCCACTGACAGATGTATACTCAGTACCCATACACACAACAACAAACTAAATCCAAATAAAACTAACTATACTCTCCCAGTAACCAAAAAATTGAAAGACTAAAAACACAAACAAACATCCTATGCCACAAATCAAAAACTGGACGAAAACAACAAACAAAACAGTCAAACAAACAGCAAATGGCAGCTTCGTATACAAATGGAAACACCAACACTCTAATGACACAATATCAATCCAACTAGCTGACGATATATTTAACATCTTCTATAATGACGAAATTGTAACAGCAAGAGATACACTAACAGAAGCCTCAAAAACTGTCATAAACACTATGAAAGAAAATACAGATGGACTCTAACTAACCCACACTCACTCATCTTTCTCTTCAGCAATCTTCGCCAAGACCTTCGATACAGTATCACCATCAATATCATCTTCATCTAATAACGCCTCCACATCCTTATAACACATATCATACCCTTCAACTTCACCCGTCGAAAACCCGTCATCCCAAACACTCAAAATAGAAACCAACCCCCACACTGACATTAGAAAAACAATAAACCCACTCACCAACAACGGCAAATTAAAATAATTCATCGGTGACACAAAAAACAACATACTACCTACCCCAAACAACAACACTAACACAACAGAATCTTTCGACCGAAACTCAAACTCTTCATAAAAACCAGACGACGCAAAAACTGCAAACAATATACAAACAAGAATACCACTAATAAAACCATTAATATACACTGACGGCGGAAGCACAAATCCTAACATACAAAGAAAAACAACACATCCAAATAAATAACTTTCCCCAAATAAACAATTAAACAATTAAACAATAAACATATTTAACAATACACCAACAAACTATATACCATACAACCATGTTCTCAGAAAACAAAACCGTCCGTGTGAAAGAAAACGGCGGCGAATACATTGCAAAAATCCTCAACAAAACCGACCACACAGACCAAAACAACAACACAGTATACAAAATGAAAGTACTCAAAATACTTGAACAAACAAACCATACATTAACCGAAGGCAAAACCTGCACTACATACCCACGATACCTCCGCCCAAAACAACGAAAATAACCAACTACATTTCAAATGGAGTTCCAACAATCGAAACAACCTCTACTTCCTGCGCCCCACACACAACATCCCGAACATCATCCACAGAATCAACTGAATGCCCAAAATCATCATCACCCCAATCTACAACCAAACACGAATCAGGAAGACTCAACACAAACGCATCACAATGCCCAAATACACCCAACCGAATCACATCACTCGGGAAATCACACTCAGACAAATCTACAAACGGAGTCTCAGAAGCACAGACTACTTCAACAGTAGAAGCATTACCAACAGCATTTCGAACCGCCCCAAACGAAACACCATCAGTCCCACCCCACTCATCATATCGAGCCAACAACTGACCAGACGGCAAACACGCAACATATGTCCACCCAATTGGATGCGAATCCATCTGAATCACACGCTCAAACATACAAATAAATAGAACAATAAACCACTTATAACTAACCATTTACACTACCCAACAAAACCCAAACATAACACTACTCTACACAAAACCCTTCTCATAATCCAATACTATAACTAACAAAATATAAATACACCACTATAAAAAATAGACATAATGATTTCAATCGGCATCCTACTAGCCATCCTCGCAGCATTCATCTGGGCATTAGTTAATATAACCGACAGATTCGTAATGAATACAGAAGAAAACATATCAAACGAAGCAAACATAATATCCAGCATCTCCCTCATAACATTATTCATATTCACAATCCTACTTTTAGACATTCAAATCCCACACTCAAACGTTAACTTATTCCTCTTCATTTCAATTGGAATCGCATACTACCTAGCTGCGTATTTCTACTACACCGCCCTCAAAATATCAGAAGCAACAGACATATCAATCCTACTCAACCTCACCTCAATTATCATACTCATCACAGATATCCTCATATTCAAAACTACAATAACACCCAAACAAATCATCGGTATGTTCGCAATCCTCTTTTCAGCAATAATAATCAGCTACAACTACAACTCAATCCAATCCATAACATTCGACAAATCACTATGGCTCATGCTAATCGCAGGAACCCTATACGCAATCCGAAGCCTCATAGCAGACTACGCAATAACAACAACCCACTCAACACCTACAACAATATACACATGGTCAATAATTGGAACCGCACTCATCCCAACACTCACACTCATACTCAAAAAAGACACACGAAAAAACTGCTACAACCTCTACAAAAACCACACCCACAAAATCAAATATATCTTCCTCACCAAAAACCTCAGCGGAATCGGCGCACTCTTCTACTTCATCGCACTCAACTACGAAAGCGTCTCAGTAATCTCATTCGCAACCTCCGTCCAACCAGTCTTCACATTCATCCTCTCATACACCCTCTACAAACTACTCAAAACCGAACAAATCAAAGAAAAAACAACCCGAAAAAACCTCATAAAGAAAACCTTTGCAATCACCATCACAATATTCGGCCTCTACCTCCTCTAATCAAAATAAACACTCTAACACTTTACAATCAAAAAACACACTTCAAAACCTACAACAAATTATCAGCCCCACGCTCCAACTTCGACAACACATCATCAGGAATCTCCGACTCCGAAACCTCAAACGCATCACTAACTTCATCCATAATATCAGCATTCGTCCCCACCGTCGAAGACTTCCCTGACTCAACAACAGAAATCTCAACCGCATCATCACCATCAACCAAGAAATACTTAGCCATATCACCAATCTCTAACTTGTAATAATCTACCATAACAATTACAACAACAACACCCACCCATAAAAAATTTACCTACAAAACACCATACAAAACCTCACTCGCCACCCTGTGTTCTCTGTCAAACAAATCACATAGACTCAAAACCAGAAAAATCAACATTCCGACTTTTCAACCGATGCTTCGGCGTCCCAAACAACTGACCACACTCATCACAAGACACAACAGCTCGAACACCAGCAGGCGGCGAACCAAACGTCCACCGAGGCGTCTCCACAATCTCACTACCACAATCAATACACACCCGCTGACCAAACACACTCGCTACCTCATCAACCGAACACTCATAACAAGCCATACACACAACTAACACACTCACTTACAAAAAACTAACCATTCTCTCAAACAACAAAACCATATACAAACCCTAATACAAAACCACTCGCTACCCTGTGTTCTCTAACTACTCCTTTTTCACTCTTCACCTTCACTCTCATCACCACCCGACTTCATATCATCACGCAACTTCGAAATATACTTATTCAACTGCAACGACTCAGACAAATCCTCTTCCAACGCCCACCGAATACCCTTCATATATGCTTGAGCATTCAACAACTCACCACGCACTTTCTCCCGAAACTCTTCAAACGAATTACCCAACGAATCCAACCGACTATCATGCTCTTCAACCTGCCCCTCCAACGCATTCACACGAGCCTTCAAACCATCCAACTCATCCAACCCACGCTCACTCTCAACACGCTCCACACGAGACTCCAACCCACCCACCTTATCACTCATCCGAATAATATCATCCTCCAACTCACCAACCATCTCCTCAACCTCCTCACTAACCTCACTCTCAGCATCCAACTCAGACTGCAATCTATCCACCACATTACCCAACCGATTAACCTCCTCTCCCAACTCCTCAAAATCCTCAACTTCTGCATCTCCAAACACCTTCCGAACCTCCCGCTCAGACTCATCAAAAACATCCCCAATCAACCCCCGCTGAATAGCCCGCTCACCACGCTCATTCAACACCGCCACACGCTCCCCAGTCGGACGCCCAGATTCCTCCGCCGAAAGCTTCTCAACATCAATCAAATTAAACTCCTCAGACGACCACTTCCGAAACCGACTATGAGCCTCATCCTGATTCAAACCAGTCTTATTTTTAATCTTCGAAATAGACGCCTCACCACCATAATCAAAAATACATCTCAAGAAAGCTTTATGCTTCTCAGTCATCCGCACATCCTCAACAATATTCTGAATCGAACGTTCTGCAGAACCATCATCATCCTTCACACTCCCCGACTCTGAAGACTCATCCCCAACAGAATCTTCCTCACCTTCAGACACAGGACCATCTCTAAATCCAGCCATAACAAATCAGTTACTATAATATGATAAATCCAACCCTTAATAACCTTCTCCCAGCTGTTCTAAGCTGTTAAGCAGGTGTTACTCAACAGCTGGCTCAACAGGCACAACAGCTTGCAAACCCACTCTCCCGACATTAATAAAGGGAAACACCCCTGAGATAGAGTATAAACTCACCACAAAGTAACACGAAACCACAAATATACTCTCCATACAGATTCAGACCACAAATAGAAGACCCAAAACAACGAATATAACAACCATCAAGTAACAAATATACTCTCCATACAGAGAAATATAACAACCATATATTTTTCCAAACCAAACTCATCTTTTCTCATAAGAATACAAATTCTTCTTCCCAACAACAAAGAGAAAAGAACCAAATAAAATAACAAATCTAAGAAGAATTACACTACTATAACAAAATAAAAATATACTATTTTCTAAACAAAATACTAACCCAAATATAAGATAAAAATAAGAAAAATACAACCAAGAAAATACCCAGGAAAATACACTCTACTAGAAGCACAAAATCATCCCAATATTAAACACAAATTTCACTCAAAAATAAGTCCAATTCCACACACAAATTACACTCATATTTTACTAGAAAAACAGACCATAGATTATCTAGAAAAATATACCTATTCACCTTCTCTACAAAGAAGGAAAATTCCATATTTTTTAGAGTCACATAACTATCAAATTTAGAGACAAAGTGGATACCCAAATACTCACTTAGAAAGGAAGAAATTAAGAGCATACATATAGAGAAGAAAGAGAAGAAAAAATATTCTCATAGAGAAATATTTTATCTATACATAGGAGAGAAAATAGAACTATCAGAATAGAACTATCAATAGCGTATAGAAAAAAGAAGAAGAGTATATTAGAAGAAAAGAAGAGAGGAATAATATAGAAGGGAAGAAAAAGAAGAAACATAAAATAGTAGCATAGAGAAGAGGGGATTACAGAAGTCATAAGAGAAAGGGAATAACAATAGTACTTAGAAAAAAGGAATACTAACAGTACTTAGAAAAAAGAGGATACCAGCGAATAGTATTTATTTCAAAATTATCTTTTCTCTCATAAAAGGAAGAGAGAGTCCTTTCTTATTTTATCCTAAAATAAGGGTTAGATAGTTTTTCTAAGATAGTATCTCGGTTCCGAAAAAATGTATATTTTTCTCACCGAATACTCTCCTTAGAGAGAAGGGGAAATTATTATTTTTCTCAATAGAGAAAGAAATCCTGGTTTTCTATACTAGTATATATTTTCCTTTTTCTAGAGAGAAAGAAGTGTGCTATATTTTTATAGAAAGTGTGAGTGATTTCTTTTCTTATAGAGTGTGAGGGTTACAGTATTTTTAGTGAGTGGAGAGGTGAACTATATTATGAGTATATTAGTGTGGGATGCTCCCTGGTTTTAGAGGAGCTTTAATTTTTGTGTGGCGAGGTGTGGGGTATCAGAGTTAGTGATAGGTGGATAGTTCTTTTTCTTCTTGTGTGTTATGTGAGTGAGTATTTTTGTGTAGTGGTTAGTGGGGTGAGTTATGTGTTAGTGAGTTAGTGTTTTCTTTTTTGTATAGTAGGGTTATTTTAGTTTCATTTAAGCCCGAGCGAAGCGAGGGCGGTTGGGTGTGGGTGCAGGGTTTTGATTGTTGGGATGGAAGGGTGTGGGAATGTGGGTTTATGAGTGGCGAGGTTGTGGTTTAGAATGGTTTTGTTGGTGTGTGGGTCTGTTTGGAGTGTTGGTGTTGGTGTGTTTGTTTTTGCGGGTGTTTTGAGTGGTTTAGAGTAGTGTTGTGGTTTTGTTTGGGGGTTAGTTTTATTATGGTTTGTTTTTTGATTGTTAGTAATGAGTCAGAAGATTTATGATTTTATTTCTTCGTTAGAGAGGTGGGAGTTGGTTTCATTGTGTGTTGTGGGATTGGTTTGTTTGGGGTTTGTGGGTGTTGAGTTGTGGTTGGTTGTTGGGGTTTCTGAGCCGAGTGGTGCGCCGTATGAGGATTTTGATTCGTATGATAATTTTTCTGGTCCGTCTGCTGATTCGGATGTTGTTGTTCAGTCGGATGGTGGAGATTCGTTGTTGAAGTATGATTCGGATGCTGGTCGGGTGGTTGTTTATGTTGTGTCGTCTGCTTCTCGTGAGGTGTATTATTTTGAGGAAGTTTCGAAGGGTGATGAGAGTGGGGTTGTGTCGTTTAATCGTATTGATGAGTATGTTCATTCTGGTGAGTATCCGTTGACTAGTGTTCGAGAGAAATCGTTAGTTGATGATATTTCGTCTGGGTCTGATATGTGTGTGGTTAATGGTGGTGGGTCTGCGATTGGTTCGTCTGGGGGTGAGAGTGTTGGGGATGTGTCGTCTGTGTTGAATCGTTGGTCTGGGTTGTTGTATGCTGAGACATGGATGGATGAATTGTCGTATGAGAGAGGTGTTCCTGGGGATAGGGCAGTGGATTCACAGTATTCGTTGAATGATTATGTTGTTCAGAATGGGTATTATTGGTATGATAATGATGGTCGGGATTTGTTGAGAGTGTCAGGTGATGGTGTTATGAATTATAAGGATGGTGTTGTGTTGTCTAGTGAGTATAATGTGACGTTTACTGAGTTTGAGACTGTGTGGGTTGGTCCGATTCCTATTGTTGATTTTTCGAGTGGTGATTCTGAGGTGCATTCGTCGGATTATACAGTTGAACGTGATGTGGATGTTACTGTTGAGCGACCTGCGTGGGTTGATAGTGTTGATGACTCATCAGAGTGTTGAGGGGTTGTTGGATGTTCGGTCGGGTGAGAGTGGTTTGGTGAGGCTGTGTCGTGTTTGATTGAGTGTGGTTAGAGTTTGCGGAGGCGGCTTTCTGGGAAGGCGAATGTTTTGTTGTTGTTTCCGTTCATGTATGGGTAGTGGCCGATGACTACTGGGTCGTCGTTGGGATAGTGTTTGTTGTATTTGTGTTCGGCTACTGTTTTGCCTGTTTCTTCGACGGTGTGTTCGTCTGCTTGTTCGTGTGTTAGTTCGAGGATTTCGACGGTGTTGGCTTCGGGTGAGGGTGTGGGTTCTCGTTTGTCTTCGGCGTAGTCGCCTGTTTCGAAGGTGTGTTCGACCATGTTAGTAAGTATGGGTTGGAGTGGTTTAATGGTTGTGTATTGTGGTGGTTTGATTGTTGTAGGGTTGAGGGTTTGGTTTGTATGGTTGGTGTTGTTATGAGAGTGAGGTGAGGATATCGATTATTTCGTTGACGGCTTCTGGGTGTTGTTCGATTTTTGTCATGAGGAATTGGAGGAGTTCGACGGTGTTGTCGATGCCTTCATTGAGTGCTTCTTCTAGTATCATTCTGACTTCTTCGTGGTTTTGGTTGGCTTGTTGTAGTATTTGTTGTTGGATTGGTGGGTTGTAGTCTACGAGGAATTTGGTTCCCCATGAGCTGTGGATGAATTCGTTTGTTATTTCTTTGCTGAGTTGGTTGTTTTGGAAGAGTTGGATTGTGTGTCCGTTGTATTGGTTGTTTGCGACTGCGGTTTCGATGCTTTCTTGGAGTTGTGTTCCGCCTGTGGTGTTTCTGTTGTTGATTGCGTTGAACATTCTGTCGGAGATGGTGATTTGTGTGTTTTTTGCTGGTCCGATGTTTGGTGTGTATGTGTGAGTCATAGTTTGTTGTATGTTGGGTTTAGTTTTAGTGTTTTTGTTAGCGTAGTGTAATTCTTATTAGTGTTGGTATTTGGTTTGTTGTTTGTTTTGGGTAGTTTTTTATGGGTGTGGGTTGTGTGTGTAAGTATGGCTTTTATTGCTAATGTGTATTTGGATTCGGGTGTGTCGAGTGTTGATGAGATTCCTGATGAGTTTGTTGTTGAGACGAGTCAGGTGAGTGGTTCGACTGTTTCGGTTGAAGTTGATGATGTTGTTGGGGTTGCGGAGATGGAGTTTTCTGATAGTGTGTCAATTGATTTTGTTGGTGGTGTGAGTGTGCAGTTGGATGATGCTCGGTTGATGGGTGCTGGTGAAGAGTCTGGGTATTGAGAGTTAGTTTTGTGGGTTTAACTGTGGTGAGAAAGACTGCAGTTGCTTGTAGTTCGTATTGGTAGAATGTGATTGGGGTTGTGTAAAATTATTCGAGTGTGTATCCGCCGTGGTTTGAGCTGTCTTGGAGTTCGTCGTGTGTCATCCAGAATTCGTCTATGACTGTTGGTGGGTCGCCGTCTTCGTATACTGTAACGCTTACACCTTCGCTGTTTACATTAACTTCTGTCCATGTTCGTGTCATAGTAGTTTGTATGGTGGAGTTGTGTAAAAAGGTTTTGTTGTGGTTTTTAGTGTGATTGAGGGCATTTCGGTGTATTTTTGTATGTGGGTGTGTTTTGTTTGAGTATGGATAGAAGTGAGTTTGTTCGGGCTGATGAGGTTACTGTTCGGGAGAGTGGTTTTGATGGGATGGGTGATGGGGAGTTGACTGATGGGTGGGAGCGAACCCATGAGGAGTTTCGGAGGCCGATTGATGATGGGTCTGGGTATTATATTTATTCGTTTGAGTCGGAGGATTTCTTAGTGTCGTGTGATGTTGATAAGCGTGATGGTGAGGCAGTGCATCATGTGGTGTTGTTGAAGGTGAAGCGTGATGATGAGACTGGTGAGCGGTTGACTTCAGTTGGGACTGGTGTGTTTTGTGTTGTTGGTGTTGAAGATGGAAAGCAGGCGTTTCCGACTGATGATGCTAGTGATTCACAGTTTGATGTGAATATGGAGGCGCATAAAGATGCAGAGAGGGCAGCGTTTCAGGTTGCGGTTGAGTTGATGCGTGGGGTTAATCGTGGTGAGTATGATGAGTTGAAGTATTCTTAATGAGAGTTCTGTAGAGAATCCGAAGGTTTTTGTTATTTTAGTTGGGTTTATATTGTATGGTTAGTGATGATGTTTTTCGGTTGGTCTTTTTGTGGTTTGTTAGTTAGTTGTATGATTAGTGGGGTGGTTTTTTGGATTGTGGAGTTGAATTTGAGTGATGGGGTGTTGCTTGGAAGTGTTTTTCTAGCTTGTGGGTGGTTTTTTGTATGTTTGAGGTTATTTTCTTGAGAAGTAAGTTGTTTTTTCGGTGGATTTATTGTTGTTTGGTGTGTAGTGTTGTGTATGCTTACGCATTGGGATGCAGCGGAGTTTGACCATTATTTGGAGCATAATTTGCCGTCTCCGAAGGTGGATAGTGATTTGGTTGTGTTTACTGATGCGTCGTCGGATTGTGGTGTTGTTGGTGTTGGGTGGGTTGTGTTGTCAAGTTCAGGTGGGAAGTTGTGTGAGGGGAGTGCGTGGTCTGATGAGTTTGGTGATTCGTCTACGGTGCATGAGTTGTGGGCAGTGCATAGAGCATTGGAGCAGTTGGAGCAGATGGATTGGTTAGATTCTAATGTGGTGAGTGTGTATACGGATTGTAATTCTGTTGTTGGGACTGTTGATGCTGGTGGTGAGGGGTTGTGTAGTGCAGAGCATGTGTTGGAAGTTGGGTCGTCTGTGGTGTCTGAAGTGTGTTCTCGGATTGGTGGTAAAAATGTGGTTTGTGTGAGTCGGAATGTGAATAAGGTTGCTGATTCGTTGGCTCGTGGAGCTTTGTTTGAAGGGTTGCGTGAAGAAGAGCTGCGGACTGAGAAAGTTCAGTATCGGGATAGGTTGGGTCGGTTTGTGTCTGAGTGTGTTGATGTGATGGGTGTGTGGGAGCATTCTGGTGTGCCGCATTTGTTTGTTCGGCTTGCGAGTGGAGAGACTCAGCGGTTTGAGTATGGGCGGATTTGTGAGAATTGACGGTTTTGTTGTACTTGAAATATTTATTTTAGACTACTTTTGTTTTCAAATAATAAGGATGATTAGTGAACTAAGTCGTATAATATTTTAGTTTGATTGTTGATATTCATATTGAAAATTTTAAGTGATTGATTGAATATTTTATGATATATGAGATTTTATACAGAGCGCAAGAGTATTTTATTTTGGTTTATTGTTGCATTTTTAAATATTCTTTTGTGGTTATATATAGATGGGACCCCTACACCCGAGATTCATTTTTTGTATTTACATCTCAATTCTAATTTTATTGCCATTACTATCATCTTAGCATTTTTAACTATTTATTAATCCAGTTTTTGATATTGATGTTAATTTAAGTCTGAAAGATGATATTTTATATAAATATTTATCTATACTTGTTGTATTTTTTGCTATATTTTTATTGATTTTGAGTTTATATAAACCATCTTATACTGTTACAATTTTTAACGCAGCGACTGTACCATCAGATAATTTATTTAATTTTGTTCCACTGACAGAGTTCACTAAAACCCAGGATGGAAGTTTTAATTTTAATAGTTCTGTTGAGGTGATTTTATATAACGCATGGAGTGTTTTATATTCACTATTCTATTTGTATGGTCTTTTGTGGATTAGAGAGAAGGGGTCTAAAATAATTGGAGATTTATTTGATGTTTAGAGTGTGTTGGAGGGTTGGTTTTTTAGTTTGGTGGTGTGTTTGTTTGTGTATGAATTATTTGAATGGATTGTCTGCATGGGAGCAGGGTGAAATTGAGGGTATAGTGTCTCGGTCGTATTATGAGCAAGAGCAGTTTGATGATTTTGTAGATGTGAGTATTAGTGATTTAGTTATGTCGGAAGATTTGGTGTGGTTTGTATTAGTGTTAGCAGGTGAGCGTTCTGGGTGTGGGATTCGTCGGGTGCATCATCCGTATGAAAGTGGGTTAGATTCAAGGCCGTTTGAAGGGTTGTTGTTTTCTGTTGGTGTTCCGTATGTGTCTGAGGGAATGTTATTCCCAAGTGGAGAAGATGAGTTATGTTCTTCGATGGAGTATACTGTTTTGAATGGTGTTGGTGAAGGTGTGATGGAGGATTTGTATTATGGTGGTTTGAGTGACCGTGAATATGGTCGGTTGTTGGGGTATCCAGAGTGGGCAATTGATTCGTTTGTTGAGTGTGGTGGATTTGGTGAGCATGATTCGATTGTGTTTGGATTTGAAGAGATGGGGTTGTCTATTGAAGAATTGGCGTATTTGCAGTTGGTTCCGTTTGGTGTTCCTGAAGATAGAGAGTTGGTTTGGAGGGCGATTGATTTTGGGAGAGGATGTGAGCAGTCTGTGTATGGTTTGATGAGAGATTTTGAGTTTTTGCAGGGCTTGGATGTGTGGGTTGATGATGCTCTATCATATGGGTGTGAGGTTGTTGAGCATCGAGTGAGTGAGTAGTTTGGTAGTGTATTGTATGTTTTGGTGTGAGTTTTTGTAATTGATTGTTGTTATAAAGAGTGTTCTTAGAAAGTATGGAAAGTTTTATTTTTGTGTATGTTTTGGGTTTTGTGTATGAGTGTTTCAAGTGATATATTGTTTGATTTGTCATTTATATCAGAATCTGAGTTGTTGTTAGGTGGTATAGCAAGTGGGTCGTTTATTGGGTTGTTATTGATGGGGTATTGTACTTTTAAATTGGTTTCGCCAGTTATGAGTATTGATTTTGAGAGTGAGACTATTGGTCCACGAACACAATTTAGTATTGTGGGTTGTGGTGGACTTTTGTTTGGGTTTGCTATTGTATTGATTAGTGTATTCTTTATTTTTAATGAGAGTGTGGCTTTGGGTGAGCTGTTTTTACATCTTGCAGTTGCTGAATTTCTGTTTAGTCTTTTTTCAGTCATTATTGCATATACTGTTTTTGAGGAGACTGGTGTGCGTCCAGTTGAAGAGTAGAATGTTTGAAAGTAGGGATTTATATTATTTAAGTTCAGAGTCAATTTTGAATTCAGATTCTGTTTTTGTAAAGTCTTTTACATCATCAATTGTACAGGGGGCATCTTGGCAGATTGGGAAGCAACCTAATGATTCGTTTTTATGTTCAATAAGTTCAACTTTTTCTTCAGGTCGAGAACGATTACATGAGCCACACAGATAATTCATATGTGTGTATGAAAAGATGAATGGTTTGTTTATAATCTTTTGATGGGTTGTTTGTTGGGTTTGGAAGTGTTTGTAGTTGATGACTTCGAAAGGTTTTTGTTTGTATGTGTGATACTGTAGTGTATGGCACAAGCCGAATGCTCTGAGTGTGGTACAGGAATGGAGGTTGCGATTTGGGATGACCCTGCACTTTCTGGTGCTGTTGTGATGGTTTGTCTTGATTGTTCTGAGGGTGTTCCTGAACACACGCTTTGGGATGTATCGAATATTGATGTGGACCACCCAAATCTTCCTGATTCGCATCCGCTTGAAGAGGGTGAAAAATGGGTAATTCAGAATCGGTATGAAGACCGTGAAACATATCTCACTCATCTTGAAGCATCTTGGGATGGGAGGTTTCCTGAAGATACTGAAGAGTTTGAAGTTCCTGATGAGGATTGTTGGGATATTTTTGTTCATGATGCTTCAGATGAGAAAGCTGTTGAAGAAGCTAGAACTGAGCTTCGGTCTTGTCTTGATTAGATAGTCTTAATTTTGAGTTGGTTTGAAGGGAGAGCAAAGGGTTTTAGTTACTGTAAGTTATTATTTTGTTGTATGACGCTCTCTTCAGAGACTGTGGTTGAAGTAGATAGATGGCGTATTAAGAAGTTGTTTAAGGATGGTGAGTTTTCGCATTATGTTTTGAATGTGCCGATGGATAGGGGTCATGCGACAAACCCATTTGTGAATGTGAAGGCGAGTGGTGGGTTGTTGAGTCTTCGTCGTGATAATAATACGAGTGTGACGTTTACTGGTGTTATTGATGGGTTGAATACATATAGAGAGGATGCTGATATGCCAAAGCGGGTGTTTGATGAGTTGAAGCAGATTGGGCCGTATTAGTATGACGAGTTGTGTGTTGGTTAGAGTGGGTTGCCGAATTCGTCTGTGACGCTGTATATTTCGTTGACTGATTCTGGTTTGAACCAGATTTCGATTTCTTCGTTGTGTTCGCCGTTCCATTTTCGTGATTGTTCGATGAGTTGGATAATGAGTTTGTCGTCTAGTTGGTCTGAGTATTCGTGGTGGAGGTATTCGACTAGAAAGCTTTCAGCACACCAAGCTGTTCCAGATATGTCGAATTCAACGATGGCGGGTTCTTGGAATTTTTTGGCATATTGTGTTGCTTTTTCGAATGTTGCCCATGCGAAGACTGCTTCGCTTCGGTTGACCCAATCAGGGTATTTTTCATTTGCTTTTTGGTCTATTTCTTCTCGCATTTTTTGTCTTCGTTTTCTATTTGTATTGATTTCGTTGTTTACATCGAGTGTTTGTGTGTTCCAGATTTTCTGTCCGACTTGTTTACTTGTTACATGGTATGGCATAGTTATATTTAAATAATAGTTATTAGTTTTGGATTTCAAATGGGTACTGTCCGTCAAGGTCTGTTTGGATTTGTTTGATGTTGTAGTTTTGTGAGACAGTTTGTTTGATTTGTGTTATGTCTTCGTCGCTGAGAGTGTTATTTCCGATGGTTAGGATGCGGATGGATTGTTTTTCTGCGTTGTATGTGATTCGATAGTCGCATCCGCCGTCTTCATCAACATAAACTGTTTTGTTTGGTTTTTGTTGTTTGATTGCGTCAGCTGTTTTTTTAGCTACGTCTTGTATAGTCATATGTGTAGTATATTGTTGGATTGTTTAAATATTTGTTGGGGTGTTGTGTGTCTGTGTGTTTGTATGCTTTTACTGTATGTTTGTTATATTAACTATGTTGTTGTTATATATATAGTTTAAATATAGTAATATATTGTTGTTATATTTGAGTAGTTTTATTTGTTTGTATTTTGTTGGTTAGTGTATGGTTTATGAGGAACGTGTTCAAGTCCGAGTGGAGTATACAGGAAGTGTGAGAAAGTTATACGAATCAATTATTGAAATTGAAGGTGTGGTTCGAGAAGAGTATATTGACTCATATATTGAGAAATTAGAAGGTGATGTTGTTGATTCTGTTTGGTTTCGATGTGATATTGTTTTTGATAGTGATGTTGTTTCAATTAGTTCAGTCACAGGTTCTTTGAGTGAAATTAAGGGTATTGAATCAGTTCAAAAGTAATATAGTTGATTTAGTTGTTTTCGGTAGTTTTATTTGTTTTTGTTGTATTGATTATTGTATGTTTGGAGAGCCTAATGACCGTGGAGATTCAGTGAAGCGTCAGTGTAACCATTGTGAAGAGTCGTATGTTCATGTGTATGCGGATGTTGATTCTGATGGAAGTTATTGCGAAGAGTGTGCTGAGAAGTATGATTCATTTAAGCGTATTGCTCAGGTGATGAACTATGACCAGAATCAGTTAGATGTTCTGTTTGAGCTTATTGAGGGAGAACCGTATGCGTTATGGATTGATTCTCATCCACAGCGAGCGTATTTGTTTGATAAACGGACAGTTGGCTGGGATGTTGAAGAGTTCATTTCAGTACATATATGAATTGTAGTGTTTGAATATCACAGGGTGTTGTTGAAACGCTTTTCGAAAGTATTAACTCTCTGTATCTGTTATATTTATGTATGGCTGAACAAATGACGGTGATTCAGTATGCAAGTTAGTGAGTCTGCGAAAGAGCTAGCTGAATGTGTTCAATCAAACAAGCATAGTTGTTATTCTTGTGGGGGTGTTACTCAGGGAGAGAACTCGTTGTGTGATACTTGTAGTGATAAGTGGTCCTAAGAGTTGTGATTAGTTTTTAGTTGTTTGGTTGGCAGGTTGTTTGAGTGTTTTGTATGTACTATATTTTTGTTATATTAATTGTTATTGGTAGTGATTGATAATTATTGGTAGTGGTTGGTTTAGAAAAGTTTTTCTTGTTGGATTTTGAAGTGATTTGTATGGAGACTGAAGATAGTACTGGAGATGAAGATATGCTTGATGGTGAATTTGGTGCGTCTGGTTTTAAGAGTATTTTGTTAGCACAGAAAAAGATAGTTAGTGTTAGTATTGGTGCGATAGTGTTCACATTATTGTCTGTTTTGGGTGGTGTTGTTACATATTTGCTTACTAGTTCAGTAGCAGTTGCACTACTTGTCTGTTTGACTGGATTGGTTGTTGTTTCAGTTATGGTTTGGATTCTTGTATGGAGTATTTTTCAAGAAGTTATCTCTGGCTTTTTGAATCAATAGTTAGAGGTGGTTTTGTTGGGTGGTAGTCATATTTTGGTTTGTTTTTCGATGGTTTTATATTCTTTCTTAGTGTATATAGTGCTATGAGTGAGAGTCCTGCAGTAAATGATTTTGTTGAGCTAACGTTTGAAGGAGAATTTGGTGGGCAGTCGCCAATTCAGGGGCGTGTTCTTGATGTGGGAGTTGACCCTGATATTCATGCGACAGATATGATGTTCGTTGTGAATGATGAACCTGGGGGTCGTGAAGTTGTTTATGGTGAAGGTATGATTGATGGTGAAGAATGGGCAAATGTTACTGTTCAGAATGCAAATATTAAACTCGGTGAAAATGCTGAATGGCGGATTTTAGATTGATAGAGTAGTTTAATGGATAGTATCAGGGCAGTTAATTCTTCATTGTTTCTTTTGGTCGGTTAAGTTTGAGATATAGTGCGACAAGATATCCGACAAGTAACAGGAGAAAAAGCATCCACCATTTGAAGCTTTCTGTGTCTGCTACAAGGAATGTTGAGAATAAGATAAGCGAGTATCCCCACCCAACTATTTTAGTAAATACCCAGAGTATCGGGTTGTCATATACTTCAGCATCAAATGCGTGAACGATTGTTCCGCCAAATGCAACCGATGTATATAATAAGAATGTCCACAGGCGTCCGAGTTCTATATTGTATGCAACAGCGAATGGATATATCATACTTATACAAAATAAGAGGGTGAGAAATAATGGATTTAGAGTTGTGAGTTTATACCAGAACCGTGACCATGCACTTCGTGAATCTTGACTTGATGTAACAGCCATTAGTGTTGGGTTAATACATATATTTATATATTCTTTCGGGTGGATAGTTTGATTTCTGATTATTGTTTTGTGTATTTAGAATATCCGTTAATTTTATAGAAATTAAATTTTATATGTATATTATGGACAAAAAAGATGCTGTTTCAGTTCTTCGGTTAGCTGAGGTGAATCGTCGTAAAGATATTCCAAGTATGGCTGCTTATGTTGAGATGATGGAAATGGCGAGTAATGGTTGTGAATCAGTTACTGGTGTTTCTGTTGTTCCTGTTGGTGTTTCATTTGATTTTGATGGGGATTTTGAGAGTGTAGTTGATTCATTGGTTGATGATGGTCGTCTTGTTCGACGTGGGAGAAAGATATCTATTTCTAATGTTGGTGTTGATTTTTGCTCAGACAATAGTGGGGTTATTTCTACTGATGAAGTTGAGACATTAGAAGCTGCAAAGACTTTGTATTATCAGTGAAGCACCTTGGAGTTAAGTTCCACCACAATGTGGTTTTGATTTCGGTTGTTTTCATCAGGTAGTTTTTTAGTGTTAACGTGTTTATTATAGTGTATGTCTGATGTACAAACTGAAACAGATGAGTATAAGATTACTAGAGAAACTAGGGCTAACTCTCCATATGAGTATGAGTTTGTGTTGTATGTTGATGAGGATGGAATGTTTGTAGAGGAAACGACTGCGACTGAAGTTGCTGGGCTTTGTGGGTGTGGGTTTGATGATATTGATAATTGGACAAGTGTTTTAGAAGTGTATGCTGAAGAGTTTATTGAAAGTGAGATGACTTTGTTGTCAGTTGAGGCAGTTGAGGAAGAATATGATTTGTGAGATTTAAGACATTTCTGTACAATCTATTCTATTTTCACTCTCCGATGTTCATCACTTGGTTATAGTTCTCAACTGAGTCGTAACGGGTCTTGTTTTCGCTTCCACATTTAGGACATGTTTTTCGAGGGGTTGATACGGACAGTTCATCACAGTTGTAGCAATCATATGCGTATGTTGGTATGTTTGTATTAGTTCCTGCAAGCATTTGTTCCATAAGGGGTGTTCCAAACCACTCGGTTAGTTCTAATAGTATGGCTCGTGGTAGTTCATCTATGTTTGGTGTTTCTGCAGGAGTTTTATACGCTTCTATGATTTGTTCACCGTCGTAATTTTCTTCAAAGTCGTAACTCATTTTGTTGTTCCATGTTTTATGTACGCATTTTTCGACTTGCAGTCCACTTTCATTCTTGATTGGGCTAAACACCCACAGGAGATTGTGGTTGACAGGATAGTATGTGTCTTTTATTTCTCCCGTGTTTGCATCTTTCATATGGCTAGTATAATCTACATCTCTCTGGTCAGCTTCTTCTTTTGAAAGATGATTTACATAACTGCCGTGAATCTCAACAATGAATTCTGGCAGTATGACAGTATGTTTGTTTGGAATGTTTGGGAGTGTGACTTCACTAAATTCACAATCAATGTCAAGCACTTCCTGTGGGTTTTTGATTGTATTTTCTGCAAGTTCATCTCCAAACATCTCAGATAGTTTATCTTTGACACTATTTGGAATAGCATCTGTAGTGAATGGTCCATCAGTCCATCCACCATGATTAATCACTTCTGAACCATCATCTTGCGTTGGAATTGTATAATCAGGGTTGATATTGTTTGAATATTTTTTGTGAAGAATGGTTCGAACTTCTAGTATAGGATGTTTGCCCTCTGTTGCTAGTGTTGGTTCAAACCCCCAGACAATACTATGCTTGTAATCTGGAGATTTTCTATCTTCAAAAGTAACTCCAATTTTGATTGTGTGATGGCCTCCAGTACATTGTACGTCTTCTGACTGAACCGAGTCCATATTATTGTATTTGTGTTATAGATACTTGAAAGTGTGGTTTTAGACTGTGTTTTGGGTTTTGTGATGGTTTAGTTATGAGTTTGAATTAGGGTTTATTAGAGTTGTATCGGTGGGTTGAAGTGGGTGTAAGTTGTAGTTGTGTGTATGCCTGAACGAATTCAGTCTGGGCAGTATCGGATTGGGCGGAAGGAAGTGAGTGAGCGGCGTGACCCTGATAAGACGATTGGGGTTATTCGTGGTGATGTTGCGAATTCGACTCGCAATAGTGGGTTTAATCGAATTCTTGGGTTGTCTGCGTCGAAGTGGTATGTGTATGAGGAAGTTGAGCATCTTCGGCAGTATGCTGACCGTTCTGGAACAGGTGTTCTTATGGTTGTGTCGCTGGTTAAAGAGTGTGGGTCGAAAGGTGAAGCTGTGGATTGGGCAGAATCTCGGTATCGACTGTGAAATTTTAGAGGAGTATCAGGACTGTTTTGAATATAAATGTTTTTGTTTGTTGGGTGTGTAGTAGTGTGTATGCGAAAGCTTGGTTTGATTAAGACTGAAGAACAAGTGTATAAGGTTATGAAGCAAGAAGAGGGTGTGAGAGCGCAGACTTCTCCTCGGTGTCCGTTGAAGGTGTATGAGAAGAATTCTGATGGTGGGTGGTCGCATTTAGAGACGCTTGATGCTGAGAAGCCTGGGACGAATAAGCGGAAGGCATTTACTCGGATTGAAGGAGATGTGACTTCATGGAATAATGCGATTGAGGCAATTCGGTTTTATGATGAGTCTGAAATTGTTGAAGAGCGTCGGTCGTTTTGAGTATCGGTTCTTTTTGTGGTAATTATTGTGTCGGGGTTTGTGGTCGGATTGATACGTAGTCTTTTTGAGTGGTCCAGTTTACTTTGTCACAGTACAGAGTATTGTGGTGTTTTTCAAGGTTACATCGAGTACATCTTTCGTAGTTGCAGGCGGCATATATGTTCAATCGTTGGTGTATGTCGTGTTGTTGTTGTTCGAAGTTGTGAGAAGTGAGTGTGCAGATGAAACGGTCCAGTAGGTGTTTCATAGTGTTTTTTAGGGCTTGTATTGTATTAATTGTTGTGTTTGAAGAATTTGCAAAGTAAGATAGTTGTGTTGGTTGGCTTAGATAGTATGATTTAGTCGTTTTTAAATAGCATTACAAGTGTTGCAAATAGAAGAGTGAGGAGGATATTCCAGAGTTGGAATGTTAGTTCTCCATTTTGGTATATCATGACAACCGATTGTGCGTATATTCCACCGATTAAAATGAGGTTGTATTCGATGAGGGTTTTGTATTTGTTTTTAGTGACGGTAGTTTGTGTTGATTTTGCGTGTCGTGTCTCCATATGTGTTATGTATGGATTAGTATGGTTTAATGGTTTCTATGTGTTTTAGTATTTGTTATGTTCAACAGTAGATATTTTTGAGTAAAGTATGCAGGTGGCAGGATTTGAACCTGCGGACTCCTACGAGAACGGGTCTTAAGCCCGTCGCCTTTTCCTGACTTGGCTACACCTGCGCTCGCTTCCTGTCTGCATATCATTTGAAGAGTGCTATACAGTTAAACATTACGGATTTAGATTCTAACTTGTGGATTTTGAACATATTATGGTGAGATGGATGTTCACAAATTTTTTATTATTTTCTTTTTATACTATTGAATATGAGGCAAGTATTCGCATATATTTTATTGGTTTTATTGGTTGGGTTGGCAGGGTGTACTGCAGCTCCGTGGGCGCAAGAGAATCCTGAGACTGTTTCAGATGAGAGAGTAATTGAAATTTCAAATTCAAGTGATGAGTTTGAATATATTATTGGGTCACAGTCTTCTAAGGGGGTGGCGTCACATATTGTACGGTTTGATAATTCGGATGGTGTAGGCGAAGTGGAAGTTGCTTTAACGGCTACAGATGCTTCAGAGAGTGTTTCAACAGTTCTTGAGGTTGGTGATTCAACAGAATATAAAATTGTTCAGCCAATCAATTATACAGTTACTGTTTCTGGTGAAGTAGAGAAGCAGTATAGGTTTTCTAAAAGTTCTTTTGACTGCAATCAAAAGACACATACAGTAGTTATTTCTACTGAAACGGTTGGAAAGGAGAGAGTTTCAACAACGATGTTGTGTTAGTTTCGTTCGGTTAGTTCATGTGGTTTGATGCTGTGATGGCTAGTTTTCTGTATGTCAACATTCTTGAGACTTTGTGTCTCTAGGTCAAGGATGAGTGTTCCAATTTTGATTTTGTATGGTTGGCCTTCTTCTGGGTTGTTGAGTCCTGCTTTCCACATTCGGGTGTCTCGAAGTTCGTTGAGGATTTCGGCTCGGAATTTTTCTTCGGGGTGTGTTTCGAAGTGGTTTCCAAGACTTGTGGATGGGTTGGTGGGTTCGAAGATGAGGTCGAGTGTGTTGAAGTCGTGGAGGTCATCTTTGAGTGTCAGGTAGACGGTCACAATTTCAGTATTGCTTGCCATTGGTATGGTTTATGTTTAGAGTTGTGTGGGTTTATATTTTTTGTTTGGGTGTTATGGGTTATTTTTGTTAGTTAACAATTGTGGTATGTTTATCATTAAGCGTATAGGTTTTTGTTTCAGAGTGGTAAGTTGAACTTATTTGTTTGTGGTTTTGGAAGATTTTGTTGATTTAGTTTTGTTACTCATATCCTCCTAACAGTCATTACGGTAGGTTAGATTAGATATTAGATTTGGTAAGGTGTGGCTTCTTGTGTTTGTAGTAAGGGTTTCGTATTAGTAAAAAGGCGTTCATAACAAAGTGGATAGGAGTTATATGATAATTTGCAATGGTCAGAGTAGGTATTTTTGGTACGAATGGTGAATTGGGGTTACAAGTAACGAAATTGTTGATTGACGAACTGTTAGATGAGTGTTGTCAAAAATTTGATTCAGAAGAAGTGGAGGCGGTTATATCGCATGCATCTGGGCGGGGTATTGGGGAGTATGTGTTCGAAGAGGGTGAAATTAGAGGAGTGAAGACTGTTGGGCTAGTATTGCCAAGTTGTAGAGCTGAACAATGGTTTCCTGTGGATGAAAAAGTGTACCTTGGTGATATCTGGGGTGAAAAGTGTATTGATGATTGTGCTGATGTAATGGATGTTATTGTATGGGTTGGTGGTGTTGACCCAAAGCGAGATTGGATAGAGTTGTCTAATATGTCTAATATTGAGATGTTGAGTGTTTCAGATTCGATGGTTGATTGGGTGTCACCAGATTCAGTTGTTGATTTAGGGCCGATTGTAGACCATATGGTTGAAAATCAGTATTAATGAGAAAGAGGTTGTCTTTGTGAGTATTGTTTTGAAACAGTACTTTTTTAGAAGAGTCTCTCATAGTGTTGTATATGAGTGCAACTGTTACGATTAAAGTTCATGATGTGTTTCATGATGAGTGTGAGTATGAAGTAAGTCGAGCTGAAGAGTATATTGAGAAGTATATTACTGGTGTTGATGTTGAGAATGTGCGTATTGCATCAGGAGCTGAGAATTCGCCAATATTTATTACATTTGCTGTGAATTATGTTTCGGTAAAGCAGTGTTTGTCTATTGGTCGTGAGGCTGTGCAAGGATTTTCACAGTTTGCTGAAGGAATTGATGTTGAGCGGAGTATTTCTGACAAGAATGTGCTTGTGATTGGGTCAGAGTGACAAATTATCTTACTTGTTGGTTGTCTTTTTCTTCGTTGGTTTTAGTTAGCGTTCCATTTTCTGGTTTGTATGTTGTATATTTTGTGTAGCATCCTGTGTCACAAGAGTATGTGTGTTTGACTTTTTTGATTGCGTCTGTGTGTGGTTCAAGTTGTTTTTTGATTGTTTTCCAGAAGATGTAGCCGTTTGGGTTTTTCTCTGGGTCTGCGAATGCTGCTCCTGCTTTTGGGGCGTCTTCTGCAAGAATGGTTCGTGTTTCTCTTCCTGCGATGGGTTCTTCTGCTTTAACTACGATTCCTGTTTCTGCGACTGCATCTGCAATTTCGTGGAGTTTATCTTTGTCAGTGATGACTATGTTGTATCCATTTCGTTTTGACATATGTGTATATTGGTGTGTTAAATGTTAAAAGAATTATTACTGTTTATGCGTCTGTGTAGTAGAGGTCGAAGTCTTCTAATGAGAGACTTTCTTCAACTTGGTTTGCGACACGTTGTCCAATGATAATTTCATCTTCGCAAATGATGTCAAAGTCAATTTCGAGTTTGCAGTTATAGTCAATGTAATCGGGTGCATTTTCGCTGTTGAGATTTGTTCGAAGATTTGTGTTTGTGATTTTTGTATCTCCATTTTTACTGAAGATTTCTTCTGTTGTGTTTATAATTGTTTGTACATCGTCTTCGTTGTGGAAATAAAATCCGATGCGCTTGTCTCTTAGCTCAGTTTTCGTCATAAATGTATGTATAGCAGGCAAGTAGTTAAGATTTTGGTTTTATGATTCGTTCTTTTTGTTAGTGGTTTTGCTTTGACATTCTGGGCAGACTTTTTTGGAGTCACTTATTTTGATACCTAGTTCGTTGTCTGTTCGAAGGGAAGCTTGTGCTTTTTCTGTAGGGCCGTTCCATTTGCATTCTGTGCAGGTAAGTTTCATAATTGTTTGTTGTGTTAAATTGTTATATGTGTTTGTCAATAATTCAAAATTTTTATAATAGTGGGGATTTATGTTTGAGTATGGTTATATACTGTAGCAATTGCGAAGAAGATGTTAGTCCAGAGATTGATGATGAATTTCCATTTGATGCGTATTGTCCTGAGTGTGCAATGACCCTTGAACGAGGTGATAAGTGAGCTACGCCACGGGTAAAACCGTGGGCATTCTGCTTTAATCTCTGTAATTTCATATAGATTTAAGTTTGTGTAGTGTATAGTTTTGTGTATGTCTGATACATATGGTTCAATTGATGCAAGTGATTGCGAGGTTGTTGTTGATATAGAACCGATTAGTAGTGGTGATTATCATTATCGGTTGTTGCGTTTGCGGGGTGAAGGGGAGTTAGTGTTTGTTCAACGTTGGGAAGTGTTTGATGCTGATGTAGGTGAGCATGTTGCTGATGAGAATTCTGAGTGGGAGGTGATTCGTGGTGATGAAGAGATTAGTGTAGAAGCTGTAGTTGGGTTTTCTTCAAAATAAGAGATTCACTTTTGCGTAAGAGTTATTATTATCAGCAGAGTGGTGAATTACTCGGTGGTGTTAACCACCGAGCGCACTTCATTTGTCGTATTCAAGGTCAAATTCTTCAGCGTTGAATTCCGTTGCATTATCAAGTTCCTTGGGTGGTTCACTGCCTAATACAAGTGGTTTTCCACCTGTTGCAGGAGAAAAGTTTTCAGAGTAGCGAATGAGAGAGTTTTCAAGATGGCGAGGATTAATATTATTTTCAATCACCCATCGCCATGCTTCTTTTTCTAGTTCCTCTGTGATTTCAACTCCTGTTTTTGCTAAGACTTCTCTCTGAAATTCAAGGAGTTTGATTGCTCCAATTTCATCTGATGCCATATGTGTGAATTAGTCTGGTTTGTTTTTATAATTTTTGATTGAATCTGCTGTGTATATGTTACTGTTCTTGGAAAAGAATTATGTTTGTTTATACTATATCGTTAACTATGAATTCTAGTTATCCGTTGAATGAAGAGTATTTGTCAAAAATGGAAACATATCTTGATGAATTGAGTGAGTTACAGAAAGAATTATTAGTGTTGTTTAGTGAGTGTTATGAAGGCGGTGTTGATAATTTTAATGAAGCATTAGATTATGCAGAAGAAGAATATGACGGTGATTTCCCTGATGATTTTGATTATTTTGGAGATTTTTGTGTTCTTCTGAAGAATGATTGGAGAGAGTTTTCTTGGTCTTTTGTGGGAGCATCTTTGCATACAGCTCCGAATGTTGTTGAGCCTGCGGTTAATCGAGATGATGTAGTTGAACAAACTGTTTTAGAACAGTTGCAGTATTGGACTGCAAATGAGAGGAATAGTTTTTATTCTCATCCTGGGTCATGGGTTTCTGGGGCAACAAGTATTGATGAAAGTGTTGTGCATCGTGTGTTGGCAAAAGTTCAAGGTGAGATGTTATCGTTTGAGCCACCTGAGGCTCTTTATTATGCTGCATTCTCAGAATATGAATCTGTTGGAACACGTGGTGATATTGGCCGTGTTGCTTTTACAAGTGTTGAACAAGCTATTGAAGAATGTGAGCGATTATCAGATGGTGAGTATACAATGTCTGTACTTGAGATTCGCCCTGGAGATGAAACATTAGTATCACCGTTCTTTGAACAAGAAGATGGTTCAGCTAAATCTGATATGTATGTAGTCTCTTATGTTAAGGGTGCTGATATTTCAGTTGTGGAAAATGATTTGTTGTTTGAGTAATTTTGTTTGAGAGTGACTCTTATCGTAAAGTGGTATTGGGATTCTTTGTTATGAATTAACTTGTTAGAATAGGGGTGTGACCGAGACTTGAACATCGGACCCATGGGCATAGTGCCCACCGCTCTACCAGTTGAGCTATCACACCCAGTGTGAGATTCACGGAATCCAACCGTGCAGTGTAGCAACTTCTCACAAGTATTAATATGTACTAAATAGTGTTAAAGGTTTTGAATTCGCATACAATGTGAAATTGCAGTAGTTTTTTGGTGTTTGTGATAGTATTGTGTTGTATGTCAGAGATTTCTAATGATAGTGTGCAAACTTGGATTGATAGAAATGATGTTTGTTGTGGTGACTGTGGGGAGAGTGTATTAACAGTTCTTTCTGTTGAAGAAGAGTCACTTGTTAGCGGAGAATTTGATGATTTGTCTCCATATGTAGCTATATTAGAATGTGATGAGTGTGGTTCAGAAACATCAAATCGTTT